>OIWQ01001856.1_pt1 | contig 23813 bp, 13 predicted proteins | sample 1587571 | NCBI WGS metagenome assembly OIWQ01 (sample SAMEA3888910, study PRJEB22519) | human gut metagenome | biome: human gut; feature: human-associated habitat; material: faeces | place: Denmark | collected 2010 | reverse complement strand
GCGCCGGACGGGCAACAAAAAAGGAGCCTCGGAAAAAGGCTCCTTTGTGCGGATATTTCCGTTTCAATATATCCCTTTTTCCACAATGGTACATCACGTTATTTTCATACTGTAGATCATCATCACGATTGTCGTCCGGAGATTGGGAAAATCCCCTTGCCGCGGATTGACTTTCATCGACATTTGGAGTGATATGCAACAAAACGGAGAACTTCCGGCAGAACGAACTGTTGATGGAATCCACTTGCCCGGTGCTGGATATATCGTCTGGATTAAAGCTATTCGACGGTATATTTATCGTGTATAATTCATTATACTTGGGACTAATTGCATAGACACATAGGATGTCGGTCGCCCGTTTATTTCATTTTATTACTTTAATTCCCCTACTTTGTATTCGTGATGTCGCGAATAATCCGCAACATTCCGGTTGCTCAGCACATTCCCGACAAATATCGAGGTATTGGGTTTTCCAGTCGGATATGGATTTGCGGGCAAAGGGCCATAGCGCTTCTGGGAGAGTGCACCGCGGCAGGTTGAAGATTGAGACGTCCATACGCCAGTCCCGCAGCTCCAAAACCGCTTGCGTGAGTTCTGCCTGATAATCCATCGGATCGATCCAGACTGCTTCCCGGTTTTTGATCGTACATCCCGTGTATTCCAGTCCCATCAGCGATATGAATTCGACGAACGGCAGATTGCGGTAGATAAAATCCGGCAACTTCGGTAACCGGAGATAGTTCATCTTGGTAATGACTACCCGCAATTCGATTCCGATATCATAGCGTCCAAGGTTATACAAGCCGAGCATTGTCTCCTCGAAAGAGCCTTTCACCTGCGTGATAGCATCGTGGTCGCCCGCATAATCGGCATGGAGCGGAATGCCGAGAAGTATCTTTTCCGTATTGCATTCGGCGAGTTTTCGGGCATACTCCTTGTCGGCGAATGCCCGTCCGTTCGTCAGCAGGTGAATTTCGGTTTCCGGCAGTTTCAAACGAATATGGCGAAGCAGCTCGAACAGCCGGTCCCCGAGCAGGGTCGGTTCGCCTCCCGTAATTCCGAGCGAACGCAGTTCCCGCGGAGCGGAGTCGATCAGAGCCATGTTTTTCTGAAAATAGCCGTCGAGATCGTTTCGCAGCAAAGGCGGCTGGCAGCACATGACGCAGCGGTTGTTGCACTGTGAAGTGATGAACAACGCGTTGTCGTTGGAATTTATGTCGATCGTATCTCTCATTATCCCCGTGTTCCCGTGATCCAATTTTTGAAAATCGGCAGCACCTCTTCCCTACGATCTGCCAGCAGGCCGAAGATGTGTTCGATAATCGCCTTGTGTTTCCGGCAGAAGGTCGAGGTCGGCCGGAATCCGTACATATCGCCCTGCGTGGAGTAGTTCCTCACGGGATCGGCCCCGCAAATCGACTGAAAAGCGCAATCGGCACAACCGGCAATGCACTCTGTCGCCCATAGGCGGGAAATCTCCTGCGCTTTGCGGCCGTAGAACAAATCTTCGTACCGATCCGTTACCGATCCCACCCGGAATGTATAATCCCGAAATTCGGCCAGCATTCGGGATTCGTCGGAAGCATAGACATATCCATCGTAGTTATAGACGATTACGCCGTTGATAATTCCTGCCGGAGATTGCAGGTCGACGAACCCGATCGGAAAAGGTGTCAGGATTTTACGCAAAATAAGCGTCGCAAACTCTTCGACGAACACCTCTCCCGATTTATTGAGTTCGATAATATATTCCAGCGCTTGCTTGTAGAACTCAACGAAGCGATCGTAATAAGCAGTCCAATCGGCATTGTCTTTCGCCAGTCCGTAAGGATTGAGCGCCCGGATGAAGATACTGTGAAATCCGTTTTCCCGATAAGCATCGATAATCTCCCGCGGAAAGCCGAGCGAATACTCCGAGGTCGTCATCAATGCGGAAACCCGGCCTTCGCCCAATTCTTCGCGAGCCTTTGCAATACCGGCAACAACACGCTGATAGCTGTCCGTTTTTCCCCGGTTGTGGTTGTGCAGGTACAGCGGGCCGTCAAGCGAAGTCGAGATAACCGCGCCATATTGTCTGCACAAATTGAGCAATTCGTCCGTCAGATTGACACTATTGGTACAAATTACATAGGTAAGTTTGCGGTTTTCGGTCAGATTCTTCTCTTCGGCATATTCGATGGCCCGGCGGATGAGATGCGGGACCAACGTAGGCTCGCCTCCCTGAAACTCCATTGTCAGGCAAGGGGACGGAGAACGAAACATCAGATCGACGGCATGCAGGAGCGTCTGTTCGCTCATATCATACTCATTCCGCCAACTTTCCTGACTGGATGCCTGACAATAAATACAGTTCTGGTTACAGCGAAGTGTCAGCACAAAGATATGCAGCGCAGTAAAATGATCGAGAAATGCCTTGCGGGTAGCCAAACGGACCGCCATCGTGTCAATCAGCCGGGGCAACGGTTTTTCGCAAATAAAGAATGAAGCTGTCAGATTCTTGTACAATTCCTCTTCCGGAAGCACCTTCCGATCGACGATGCGTTGTACGCTGCCGCGGGGCAACAGCAGGTAGTCCCCAAGGTCATTGGTCAGCAACTCCTGATTGCGGAAAACATGAAACCGGAACGGCAGCAGGTAATACATCGTCAATCTTTGAATTCGAACTCGACAAAATCGTCGCTGTTGGCGAAAGCCTTGGCATAAAGAATGTTCCGCAGGTCTCGGGTTTCCGAAGCGATGAGCGCCCTGTTTTTATAATCGACAAAATCTACGCTCAGTTTCTTTCGTATCCTATCGAATGCCTCCTGTGTGATCGGATTCGAAGCCGAGACGATAATCGTCTGAACGCTCGTACCCGGGGTGTTTCGCCGGGTGATTACGTAATCGCCCGCCCACCAATAAAGGACTTTATCGATGACGGATTCGTCGTAAATTGACTTGTCGACGTTGAGTACAACGTCGCCTTGCGGATTCAATTCAATGTCGATCATTTTGCTTTTTCAGAAAATAAAACGTTTGCGCATCGACTTTTCCCGTCGTATCGATACCGATACTATCCTGAAATCTTTTCAACGCCGTTTCAATCGCAGCGTCGAACAGTGTTTCACCCTTGACAAACGGTTTTTCGAGGAATCCCTTGTCGATCAAGATATTTTTCAGTTGGGTTACATCTGCGCCCCGCATCTCTTTTTTCAATACCCGGTCTCCCAGATTGTAAACCTTGGGAACCCACGTTTGCAATTTAGCAATCGTGGCATTTCCGGCAATACCGTCCTGCGACAAACCCGCATCTTTCTGGAAAGCCCTAACGGCATTTCTGACATCCGAATCATAGACTACATAACCCAGATAATTCGTACCGACAGCTGATCGTGCAATATATTTGTGCTTAACCAATAAATCGGTCAGTGCTTTGACATCCGCCCCGTAGGTGTTCATTGAGAGGGTTCTCGATCCGAGGGTATAATTGGCCGGCGATACGGAGGATGGCGACGTATTTCCGGATGTAGTAGCGGACGAATAATGGGAATAATGGGACGACCCCGACCGATGAGAACTGTGTGATCTGTGCGAGCTATGACTGCGATGTGAACTGTGGCTTCGATGTCCTGCCAACGCATAGGTATCGTCCGAATTCAGGTGCAGCAACATTTTGATACTTCCGTCTTTCGACGATTTGCTATACTCGTCCGTGGCATCATCGGACGGATTGTCCGAAAACTGGTAGGTCGGCATTGCTTCGGCTCCGTAGGTATTCGCCAAGGTCGCCATGGATGAAACGATAACTCCTTTAAGGAGTTTTTTGAGGCGCAATTTCATAAAGTAAGAATAGTAGTTATATCGCAAATATACAATAAATTATTTATTACAGGCCGTCTACATCTTGTAAAATGAATCATTTTCACTATATTTGGATAAACTTGCGTTTTTGCTTTTCGTTGGACGGGCATGATATCACAAAATTCGTAAAATGAAATACCCGATTACATTTATCGATACCGAAATCGAACCGAGGAGCCGACAAATACTCGATATCGGCGGTGTTAGAAGCGACGGATGCGAATTCCACAAAAAATCTTTTTCGGAGTTCGTATCGTTTCTCTGCGGCACACACTTCATTTGTGGACATAATATCCTCAAACATGATATAAAATACATCGGAGGTGCTTTACAGGCCGCTGGAATAAATCCGGCCGATGTCATCGATACCTTGCCTCTCTCTCCGTTGCTTTTTCCAACGAAACCTTACCATGCACTTCTGAAGGACGACAAACTGCAAGTGGACGAGGCCAATAACCCGTTGAACGATTCAGTCAAAGCCCGGCATTTATTCCACGACGAAATTGCGGCTTTTCAGCGGAAAGACGATCTTCTTAAACAGATATTTTTCGGATTGCTGGGGGATACGCCGGAGTTTCAGGCCTTTTTCCGTTTTATTTCTTATGCCTCTGAAAAAAAAGATCTCGAAAATTTGATCCGTCAGAAATTCGAAGCGGAAATCTGCATACATGCCGACTTGGCAGGAATGATCGCAAAACATCCGATTGAATTGGCTTATTGCCTGTCATTGATCGATTCTCTGGCGCGTCATCGGAATACGCATTCCATTACTCCGCCTTGGGTCTTGAAAAATTATCCGCATGTCGAGCGCATCATGTTCCGGCTGCGCAATACTCCTTGTGTCGAAGGTTGCCCGTACTGCAATAGCGCACTGGATATTCATAAAGGATTGAAACGCTGGTTCGGATTCGATTCTTTCCGGAGCTATGCCGGCGAACCGTTGCAGGAGCATGCGGTCCGGGCCGCTGTGGATAACAAATCCCTGCTGGCTGTTTTCCCGACCGGCGGCGGAAAGTCGATTACGTTTCAACTCCCAGCCCTGATGAGCGGAGAAAACGCCAAGGGTTTGACGATCGTAATATCGCCGTTACAATCGCTTATGAAAGATCAGGTCGATAACTTGGAAAAAACCGAGATTACTGATGCTGTTACCATCAACGGTTTGCTCAATCCGATCGAAAGGGCGAAGTCGTTCGAACGGGTGGAAGACGGATCGGCTTCCATCCTTTACATTTCTCCCGAATCGCTGCGTTCGCGAACGATCGAACGGTTGATTCTGGGACGGAATGTCGTGCGGTTCGTAATCGACGAGGCGCATTGTTTTTCTGCGTGGGGACAAGATTTCCGAGTCGATTATCTGTATATCGGCGATTTTATCCGATCGATTCAGGAAAAGAAGAATATGGCCGAGCCGATTCCCGTTTCCTGTTTTACTGCTACGGCGAAACAAAAGGTCATCGAGGACATCCGAAGTTATTTTCGGGAGAAACTTTCGCTCGAATTCGAAGTGTTCGCTTCGAAAGCCTCCCGGACGAATCTGCACTTCAAAGTATTGGCCCAGACGGATGCGGCGCAGAAATATCAGACTTTGAGGTGCTTGCTCGAAGCTAAGAGTTGCCCGACGATCGTCTATGTATCGCGGACGCATCGGGCGACGGAGTTGGCGAGATGTTTGACCCGGGACGGATTCCCGGCCCGGGCCTATCATGGCAGGATGGACATCCGGGAGAAAACGGCGAATCAAAATGCCTTTATAGCCGGTGAATTTCAAATTATGGTCGCGACATCGGCTTTCGGAATGGGCGTCGATAAAAAGGATGTCGGTATGGTCATCCATTACGACATATCCGATTCATTGGAAAATTACATCCAGGAAGCAGGCCGGGCCGGACGTAACGAACGCATCGACGCGGAGTGTTATGTCCTGTTCAATGAAGACGATTTGAATAAACACTTTGTTCTTCTTAATCAGACCAAACTCTCCTTCAAAGAGATTCAGCAGGTTTGGAAGGCGATTAAGGAGCTCGCCCGATTCCGTTCTACGGTATCGAATTCGGCATTGGAGATTGCACGCAAAGCGGGGTGGGATGACAGCGTTCCGGAAATCGAAACTCGGGTGACCACGGCAATCTCAGCCTTGGAAGATGCCGGCTATCTGAAACGCGGCCAGAATATGCCGCGAGTCTTTGCCAACAGCATTCGGTCGAAAACAGCTCAGGAGGCGATTGAGAAAATACGGACATCCGCACGTTTCGACGGGAAACGGCAGGAATATGCTGTGCGGATTATCAAGAAGCTCTTTTCGAGCAGAAGTCGCAAGCAATCCGATGACGAGGTAGCGGAATCGCGGATCGATTATATCAGCGACCATCTGGGAATCAAGAAAGAAGAGGTGATAAGCGTCGTGAATCTGATGCGTGAAGAGGAGATTTTGGCCGATGCAAAAGACCTGACGGCATTCATCAAAAGAAGCGAATCCCTCAATCGGTCTCTTCTGATCGTAACGGCGGCTTGTTGGACTGAGAGTTTCCTGCTTGACATGTTCGACAATCCGGAGAAAGTCTTCTACCTGAAAGAAATCAACGAAAAAGCCGTGGCTGCGACACACGATGCGGCTCTGAAAGAGATAAATATCACCCTGAACAAGATAAAAGTCATACTCAATTTTTGGGCGATAAAGAACTGGATCAAGCGTAAAAGTCCGGCGTTTTCCAAGGACCAAGTACTGATCACATGGATGCAGCCGAAAGAGACTTTCCGGGAAAAAATGAAGTTGCGCCATGATTTGGCGAAATTCATCGTCGGATTTCTTTATGACAGAAGCACTGAAAATACAGGGGCAGACAAGGAGGAGGCCTTCGTAGAATTCTCAGTTCTCGAATTGAAAGATGCTTTCGAAAGATCGATCGAAGCATTCGGGCGAAAAATCTCTCTGGAAGAGGTCGAAGACGCGTTATTCTATCTTTCCCGAATCGAGGCGCTCAAAATCGAGGGCGGCTTCTTGGTCGTCTACAACAGACTGACGATCGAACGGCTTGAAAAAGACAACAAGAAACGCTACAAACTCGAAGATTACCAGAAGCTCCTGCGGTTCTATGAAAACAAAATTCAGCAAATTCATATCGTCGGCGAATATGCCCAAAAGATGATTGCCGGTTCGGAGGATGCGCTGAAATTTGTGGACGATTATTTCGCATTGAATTATGCGTCGTTTCTCAATTTGTATTTCAAAGGCAGTCGGCAATCTGAGATAAAAAGGAATATCACTCCGGCTAAATACAGGCAACTTTTCGGCGAACTCTCTCCCGCGCAATTACAGATTATTCGAGATCAGGAATCGAAATATATCGTAGTTGCAGCAGGTCCCGGAAGCGGTAAAACGCGGGTCTTGGTACATAAATTGGCATCCCTGATGCTCATGGAGGATGTCAAGCACGAACAGTTGCTCATGCTTACTTTTTCACGGGCGGCGGCCACCGAATTCAAAAAGCGGTTACTCAAACTGATCGGCAACGCCGCTAATTTCATCGAAATAAAGACCTTCCATTCCTATTGCTTCGATCTGCTGGGGCAGATCGGCAGTCTGGAAAGAGTTGACAATGTTTTGAAATGCGCCGTCGAACGCATCGAAAAAGGGGATGTGGAATTGAGTCGCATTACAAAAAATGTATTGGTCATCGACGAAGCGCAAGATATGAACGAAGATGAGTTTTCACTGATCGAAGCTCTTATCAGGCATAACGACGATATGCGGATTATTGCAGTCGGGGATGATGACCAAAGTATTTATGAATTCCGGCATGCGAGTCCTCAATATTTCAAAAGGCTTATTCGGGAATACGGAGCCATGAAATACGAACTGGTTGAGAATTTTCGCAGCAAAAGCAACCTCGTCGATTTCACGAATCAATTCGTTGCACGCATTCATCATCGACTGAAAGAAAATCCGATTATTGCCAAACAGGCTGATAACGGAAAAATTAAAGTGGTTCGTTATAAGAGTGAAAATCTTATTGAGCCGCTGGTGAAAGATATTCTATCCGCCGAACTTCGCGGAAGCGTTTGTGTGCTTACGTATACGAATGACGAGGCTTTGCAGGTGTCAGGGCTTCTGCTTAAAAACGGGATGCCGGCACAATTGATTCAGGATAACAGCGGATTCTGCTTGTTGAAACTCGATGAAATCAATTTTTTTCTTTCCCGGTTACATTCGGTGGAAGATATTTTCCTGATTGACGATGATGTATGGGAGCAGGCGAAGAAGGAGTTGCAAACCGTGTTTCAGAACAGTAGTAAACTGGAAAGTTGTTTGGGTTTAATTCGGGATTTTGAAACGATAAATCCTAAAAGAAGATACAAGTCCGATTTGGAGCTTTTTATCAGAGAGTCTAAATTGAATGATTTCTTCGGTGAAAGCGGAGAGACTATATTCGTTTCGACGATCCACAAGGTAAAAGGCAAAGAGTTCGATCATGTTTTTTTGATGCTGAACAACTTCAATTTGTCTTCGGACGAAAGAATCCGACAACTGTACGTTGCCATGACAAGGGCACGACGGGACCTGACAATTCACCTGAATTCTGATTTCCTCGATGGTCTTTCTTCGGAAGATGTTGAATATATGGAAGATAAAATCGATTATTCGCCGCCGGAAGAGTTGGCGATACACCTGACTCACAGCGATATATGGCTGGATTATTTCATTCAACGACAACCACAGATCGCTCGCATCAGAAGCGGCGATACTTTATATGTCAGGGAAGACGAATGCTTGGATGGAAATGGACAATCCGTGTTGAAATTTTCTCGAAATTTTATGTCGGAACATTATGAAAGGCTGCATAGGCAAGGGTACGAATTAAAACGTGCAATGGTAAATTTCATTGTCTACTGGCAGAGCGAGAAAGTTGCAAAAGAGATAAAGATCATATTGCCCGAACTCTTCTTTGAGAGGAAAAAATAAGTTAATGATTGTTTCTGTCTCGATGATTCTCATTCATCATAACTGACACATAAAACTGTTCGAGCATTTTGTGTTCTGACACTAATGATAATTTCTTGTTCTATTTCTTCCAACAAAACTTTGTATGCTTGAGAAAATGGAATATCCATGCGTTAGAATACCGCCCTTTTTAGCAAATTTGTCAAATCCGTATTTTTTTCGTATCTTGCAATTAGTTATTTGAAATGCGACATTTGAGCGCAATAGGCTGAAAATAAACCGTTGCCTTCTCGTTACCTATTCTTCTATACAAAAATGTAACGACCTGATTTATCAGATCGTTACATCACTTTAATCCCACATTCCGAAGAGCCGGGGATTTTCAGTAGCAGGGGTGTGGTTTCGAACGGTTGCAATATTGCAGCGGTAAGTGATCCGGCTGCAAGACCCGCCAGGAGGACTTCTGCAACTGTCGGGAGAAATTCTCCGGCGCGGACTTTTGATGTCACCAGACAACAGCTTGCTCTGCAAGGACGGGCGGCAGGCCTCAGACCGCCACTTAAATTACCGGCACAACGGTGACAAGGGAAAAAGAACCGGATGTCCTACGGCGGCAGATTCTTCCTATGACAGTAACAAGATAATCGAGAAAAAGTCTTTCAATGCGCGACGCAACTTGGTAACTGCCTGTTGAAGTTGTTTATCGACCTTTTTCTGCGGAATGCCGAACTGCTCGGCAATCTCTTTGTAACTCTTGCCTTCCAGCCGCCGGGCCCTGAATATCTGCTGCGTTAGTTCCGGCATTTGTTCGAGTTGGGTCCGACATATTTCGAGGATCTCGTTCCGGAACAACGTGTTCGGATCACAACTCTCTATGGCCCGGGTATAGTAATCCATGGCGCTGCGCTCTTTGAGTTTGATCTGTTCGTATACGGCCTGTCCTATTTGCTGATTCCGGCGATACATCAGGCAATTGTTCCGGATGACTTTATACAGATAGGCTTCGATGTTCGTCCCGTTAATGTCGTCGCGGTGTTCCCATACGGCCATGAAACTGTCGTGCACGATATCTTCTGCCGTTTTGGAATCCCGCACATAGCTGTTGGCTATGAGCAGGTATTTCCGCTTGTATTGACGGAATAGCTGCTCGAAAAGTTGCTGTGAGAACGACGAAGCTGTGTCCATAGAGAGTATTCTATACACAAAGATATAATATTTTCCCGGAAGAAATTATGAAAATAAAATTACGCCCGTACGGACGGAATGCGAAGCGGTTCCGGAAAGCGCGGAGCAGAGAAGCCGGGGCATGCGCTTAATTCACACCGTTTCAATGGATTGAACATATCGAAAAAAATATTTTCGCGATTTGTTGTTTGTTCATGGGGGAAAGAGGGGCAGTTATGCATCTTTATTATCAGATAGAGCCCATAAAAGATGAAAGAAGAAATTACAAACGCCCAGTTGTTTCGGTTCTGTGCCGGAGAAACGACAGTCAAAGAGAATGACCGAATTGCCGCCTGGCTGGATGAGAATCCCGAAGAGCATCAGCAACGGCTGAACGACGTGCATTCGATGTACCTTGTAAGCATTTTATGCGACGAATCCGAAGCTAAGCTGCCGGCACGACGCTCTGCATGGGCCACTTCTTTCCGTCGGTATGCTGCCGGCATTGCCGCCGCCTTGTTGGTCGGATTTGCAGGCAGCTATGCATTCTTTGCCTTCCGGCTGAACGGCTGGGCCCAACAGCAGACCGTCATCGAGGCTCCGGCGGGCCAGCATGTCCGGATTTCACTCAACGACGGTTCGGAGGTCGATCTGAATTCCGGAAGCCGGCTCATCTACCCTTCGATTTTCAGTGGCAAGGAACGCCGGGTCAAACTCGTCGGTGAAGCCCGGTTCGATGTCAGCCACAACGAAAAACAGCCTTTCATTGTGGAGACCTTCGCCTACGATGTCCGGGTGTTGGGAACCGATTTCAATGTGATTGCCGACGAGGCGAAAGGCCGGTTCTCGACGGCATTGTTCGAAGGCCGTGTGTCCGTCCGCAACCATCGGACCAGCGAGCAGGTCGTCATGGAACCCAATACGGTCGTCCGGCTCGAAAACGGCTACCTGTATGTGGACGAACTTGAGAATTGCGACGAGTATCTATGGACAGAGGGTATTCTGTCGTTCCGGAACGACTCGTTCGATGAGGTCGTTGAGAAACTCAGGAAATATTATGACGTCGAGATTGAAATTCGATGCGCTACGCTTCCGAAAGTGGCCTACGGACGCCTCAAAATCCGCATTTCAGAGGGAATCGAACATGCTTTACGCGTGTTGCAGCTCGCTTCTGATTTTACCTACGAATACGATCACGACCGGAACAGAATTATCATCCAGTGATGGTTTCATAAAGTTTAATACCACCCCCAAACGAAAATTGCCTATGAAGAAATGACCGAACGATCCACCATTGCCTTTCCGGTCGGACGTGAAAAAACCTGCAGGCGGGCAAACACCTGCAGGCCGGAGTCCAATCGGAAAATGATCAACCTTTTCTCAAAATTGAACTTTAATTCAACAAAAGTATGAATAAAAAGATTATTCAGCGAATTAGTTTGTTAATTCTTTTATTCGTTCTGCCCATCGCATATCCCGTAACCGACATTCACGCGCAAGACGTTCGTGTGACTATTCGTATGGAAAAGGTTCGTATGGAGCAGGTTATGAATGAGATTGAGCGTCAGACGAAATATCTTTTCGGAAGCGCCGAGAACGTGGATGTGAAACGCATTGTTACGGTACAGGTCGTGAATCGTCCGCTGCAGGAGGCGCTTGACGCCATGCTCCGGGGAACAAATGTATCCTATACGGTCCAGGGCTCGAACATTGTACTGAAGAACGGACGCTCTGAAGCCGAGGCGAAGAAGCCTGCTGTGATTTCCGGTGTCGTACGCGATGCGGCCGGCAACCCGGTTGTCGGAGCAGCCGTAGTCGTGAAAGGTACGACGATCGGTATCAGCACGGACTCAGAGGGCCGGTTTTCGCTCCAGGTACCCCCCCCCGCTTCGCAGGCCGTTCTGGAAATCAACTATTTGGGGTATGCCCCGGCGGACGTTCGGGTCGGCAGCGCCACTCGCTTCGACATTACGCTCAAAGAGGATAGCCAACAGATCTCGGATGTGCTCGTTGTCGGCTATACGCCCATGCGCAAAAGCGACTTTACGGGCTCGATAGCGAGTGTCAAAGCCAGCGAACTGACGACAACGACGCCCACCATGGCGCAGGCGCTTGCCGGCAAGGTCGCCGGCGTGGAGGTCCGGCAGGCCGACGGCGCGCCGGGTGAGGGCGTGCAGATACGTGTGCGGGGTGTCAACTCGCTCTCGGCTGGCAGCGATCCGCTGTATGTTGTCGACGGTTATCCTGCCTCGGAGGATGTTTACATCAATCCGGGCGATATCGAGAGCATCGACATTCTGAAAGACGCCGCCTCGGCTGCAATCTACGGTTCGCGCGGCGCTTCGGGCGTCGTGCTGATTACAACCAAACGCGGCAAAGAGGGCGAGCGCGCCAAGATCAGCTATGATTTCTCTTATGGTATTCAGCAGCTCGAACGTAAGGTCGATCTGTTGGATGCGAACCAATTCCGGGACCTTTACATTGCTTCGCGCAACGATTCCTATCGCCGGAAAGCGACGGCCGCCGGCATTGCGTGGAGTCCCAACGACGACAATACGATTCGTTCGGCCAAGGGATTTTCGCTCGCCGATGTCGGTATCCACCCCATGTTCTACGATTTTACGACCCGGACGCCTGTCGAACAGCAGTACAATACCGACTGGCAGGACGAGGTGTTCGGCAACGCCGGAATGATGCGCCACAACATTTCGGTGACGGGAGGTTCCAAGGCTATTCGCTACATGGCCAGCGTCGGCTACATGGATCAGGATGGTATTATCGCCCCCTCGAATCACAATCGCATTAATGCCCGTCTGAATCTCGATGCACAGATCACCAAGCACTTTTCGGCCAGCCTGAGCTATTCGATGTACGACGTCAAAAACAAAGTGGTACAGGCGGAAGGGCGTATGATCAATGACGGTGTTATTCAAAGTATGCTCATGTATCTGCCCAACCTGCCGGCCTATGAGGAGAACGGCGATTACGCTCGCAGCGCCATGATCCGGATGAAGACCGACTGGGGCCTGAATTTCCCTGAGAATCCGCTCGTCATTGCCAATGAGCTGGATATCTCGGAGAAAACCTCGCGGCATAATTTGAATTTCAATCTGGTCTATGAACCGCTGCCCGATCTGAAAATCTCGGCGCGGCTGGGACAGCAGTGGTACAATTACCGCTATTTTTACTACCGTCCGATGAGCATAGGCCGAAACAGCACGCCCGCCTATGGGCCCGAACTGGCCTCCTACAATATCGCCCGCTCGAGCTCGACCTACGATATCGACCGGCTCGGGGAGTTCACGGCAAGCTACAAGAAACAGCTCGGACGCCATCACGTCGATGCGCTCATCGGCTATACGCTTCAGCGCAAGACCTACGACCGACTCGGTGTCCAGGCTACGGGATTCGCCGACGACCGCATCCACGAGGTGACAGCCCACGGCCCGAAAGATTCGGACGTATCGCTTTATGAAACCCGCAAAGCGGCTTGGTCGATGATGTCCTATCTGGCGCGTCTGAACTATTCGTTCGACGACCGTTACACCGTGACCGGAACGTTCCGCACCGACGGTTCGTCGCGTTTCGGCGTCAATAACCGCTGGGGATATTTCCCGTCGGTATCGGCAGGCTGGACGATCTCGAACGAACCGTTTCTGAAAGATGCGCTCGAAAACATTGCTACGGTCCGTATCCGTGCCAGCTGGGGTAAGAGCGGCAACAACGACATCGGCAATTATTCCAGCATTGCAGGCATCTCGACCGGAAGTTATGCTTTCGGCACGACGGCCGTATCCACTTCCCGTCTCGGCGGGTTTGCCGATTCGGAACTCGGATGGGAAACGACGACGCAGACCAACATAGGTCTGGACCTGGGATTTTTCAACAGCCGGTTGAACGTGATTGCCAACTATTACAACTCCATCTCGACCGACATCCTCTATAACGCACCGATCTCCGCGATTTCCGGGTTCACCTCTTCAACGACCAACATGACCGATGCGAAGATCCGCAACCGTGGTTTCGACCTGCAGGTCGACGCCCGATTGCTGACCGGCAAGGTAAAGTGGAATGTCAGCACGAATATTTCGATCAACCGTAACAAAGTGGTTAGTTTGGGCGGACTGGACGACATTCTCTCCACATCGGAGCGTTCCGTGCAATCGCATATTACCAAAGAAGGCTATCCCATTGGGTCGTTCTACGGCTACAAGGCCGTCGGCATCATGTCGGAACTCGATTACAAGAATGCGCTGAAGGACCGGGAGGTTTATCTGGCCAACGGCAGCAAGTTCCCTGCCGGCTACACGCTGCAAGGGCCTGCCGTACCCAGCTATGCGCTCGACGATCTGTCCTACGGCAATACGATCTGGAAAGACGTGAGCGGCGACGGCGTCATCGACACGAACGACAAAACGATTTTAGGGAACGCTTATCCCGACTTTACGGGCGGCTTCTCGACCAGCCTCTCGTGGAAAGGCTTCGATCTGGGAGCGAGCTTCACTTACTCGTACGGCGGTGAGGTGATCAATTTCCAGGATTACTATCTGTTCAACGTGGAAGGATCGTCGAACCAGTATGCGATTGCCGCCGACCGTTATGTGTCGGATACGAATCCGGGGCGCAACAACGTACCCATCGCCACGCGGATCTCGGTGACGAACCAATCTCTTAAACTCTCTTCGTACTATGTGGAGGACGCCTCTTATTTCCGCTGCTCGAACATTACGTTAGGCTATACGTTACCCAAACGTCTGCTCCGGAAGATCGGGGTCGAATCGTGCCGGGTATATGTCAGCGGCGACAACCTCTTCACTATTACCGACTACCGCGGTTACAACCCCGAGGTTTCGTACAAGAGCAGCAACCTGATGCCCGGATTCGACTGGGGTTGCTATCCGCTGTCGCGTATCTACTCGGTAGGTTTAAATTTAACGTTTTAATCCGTTCTGTTATGAGAATCAGTCATCTGTTTATTCTTCTTGCAGCGTCGGCTATGCTGACTGCGTGCGATTTTCTCGACGAATATAATCCCAATTCAGTGACAGTCGGCAATTACTATACTTCCGAAGAGGACATTGTCGCATCGCTTAACGGCGTCTACACCTCGCTGACGCAAAGTTATGTTGCCGATAACTATCACTATTTTACCGATGTGCGCGCCAATGCGACCGTCGTAACCAGCAGCGGCGCCAACAGCGGCATTCCCTATCAGTTCTACAATTATACGCTTACCGAGGAGAATGTCTATGTCTACAACCGTTATTCGCAGTTGTACAAGATCATCTCGCGCGCCAATACGCTCTTCGCTCATCTGGGGGATGTCAGTTATGCTACTCCTTCGGCCCGCGATACGTATGAAGCCGAAGCCCGGTTCCTGCGCGCTTTGTCTTACTACTGGCTGGTAACCGAGTGGGGTGACGTACCATTGGTGCTCAAGGTTCTGGAGAGTACGGAAGAGGTTCGGGCCAACAATTACCGCCGCCCGAAGGCCGAAATTTACCAGGCTATTTTCGACGACCTGAAATATGTGACCGAAAGTCCCCTGCCTGATGTGCAACCTGCCTCGGCATGCGGCAAGGTCAGTAAGGCTGCCGCATGGGCACTTTGGGGCAAAGCCTTGTTGCAGCAGGCTTGCGATGAAGATTTCATCGGTTCGAAATCCGAATTGCTCGGACAGGCGATCGGGAAACTGACTGCTGCCTGGGATCTGCGCAAGTTCGGCGAACTCTCGTCGGTTTCCTATTCCTCCGTCTGGGACCTCTCTACGCAGAAGTCGTGTGCGGAAAATATTTTCCAGGTCAACTATATTCAGGGGAACGCCGACCTGGGATCGGTGTGGAATTATATGTACGGTCCTGAGGGAGCGGGCGTCACCTCGCAGAGAAAAGGCGAGATGCAGAACGTCACGATACAGGCTGTCTATGATTCATTCGAGCCGGGCGATGTCCGCCGCTCTTTCCTGCGGGCAACGAACAAGGCGGGGCAGACTTACTATCACACCATGAAGTATGCCGATCTGGAATGCGGCGCCAACGGGTATGGAGGCAACAACTGGATTGTGCTGCGTTATGCCGATGTGGCGCTGATGCTGGCTGAAGCCTATTATTGGTCGAAAGAGGAAACATTGGCGAAAACCTGGCTGAACAAGGTGCGTGAGCGTGCCGGGCTGGGCGATTGGTCGGGGAGCGACCTGCGTCAGGGCATCTACGATGAACGCCTGCACGAATTCATGCAGGAGGGGCTCCGCTGGCAGGATTTGCTGCGTATGTATGATCGTATGGAGATGCTGGAGCACTTCAGCGCGATCAATTCCAATTTTTCGTTGAAAGACTTGTTACTGCCTATTCCCTACAACGAACGGATTCTCAATCCCGAAGGCCTTTATCAGAATCCGGGATACGGAAGCAATTAAACGGTTCGGGACATGAAAAGATTCTCGTTAATTCTTCAGGCATTCCTGCTCGGTTCGCTGATGGCCTGTTCCGATAGCGATACCGGCAGTGAATCCTCTCCAGGGAGCGGGGGCGGAGATACGTCCGATACGACCTATTCCATTGCCTGGACTCCCGAAACACCGGCCAAGGACGAAGATATCGTTTTTTCGATCGAAGGTCCGACCGGCGAAGCAAGTTCCGTCGGCTGGAATTTCGGTGACGGTAAATTTGCCACCGCCGGTCCCGAAGATCGGGTGCGTCATGCCTACGGCGAATACGGCAGTTATCAGGTGCGGGCGTATGTTTCGATATCGGGCAGGATGAACGAAGTGGGAGCGACCGTCGTTATTGCCGAAACGGAGGCGGCGATCTGTGTCAGCAACGTTTCGCCGGCCCGGATGGAAAAAGTCGTCTTTTCGCTCAACCAAATCCAGGCCGTTTCGTCCGTTACGTGGGATTTCGGAGATGGAAGTGCCCCGCAGAGTACGACGGAGCCGACGACTGAGGTGACGCACCGATACGCATTGGAAGGGAGCTTTACGGTTGCGGTTACGATCGTTTATGCCGACGGCGGCGATAAACGGCTGACGCTGCCGGTGAATGTTTCGGGCGAGAGCCTGAGTTACTCGGGCCAGCATTTCGACAAAGGCAAAGTATGGATCATGGCCCACCGTGGCAATTTCAAAGGAGGGTATGAACTTCCGCCCAACTCGTTGCGCGGTTACCGCAGGGTGGTCGAAGACGGTTTTGCCGAGTTTATAGAAACCGATGCGCAGCTGACCAAAGACGGCATTCCCATCGTGCTGCACGATGCCCATTTGAGGAATTTCACCAATTTCTCCGATATATATCCCGGTGAGGTCGGGAATGTCAGCGACTACACTTATGAGGAGATTCGGCAATTCCGCCTGAAGACCACCGACGGAGCGGTCTCCGAGGACATGGTGCCCTCATTGGAGGAGGTGCTGACGGAGTTGGGAGACAAAATCTTCTTCAATATCGACAAGTGCAGTGACGGCAATATGGACGTCTCCACGCTCGAAAAAGTGTACGAGGTTGTCCGGAAATGCGGTTGCCTGGATCGGGTACAGTTCTATGTGGGCAACAGCGGTTCCGTAAACGCGCGATGGCTCTCCGAACAAAAGATTCCGGGCATCATCGCACCCCATGTTAACAGCCGGAATCAGGCGAACACCATGCTGGTCTGTCAGCCCTACTATTTTATCCAGGCCTCGACCAATACGTTAAGGGACAACCTTGCGTGGCTTTCCACGGTCAATGGATACGGGCTTTCGGTGACCAACCTGCTCGACAGTTATTGGGCGGATTTCAATAGCGGCAATACCGGGCAGATGGATGCATTTGTGGAAGCCGGTTTGAACATGGTGCAATGCGATTATCCCGAGCAAATGCATGAGTACCTGTTGCAGAAAGGCAAACGTTAGACATTTGAAAAATTTTAACAGACTGAAACCATGAAAAGAATCATATCGTTGCTATGCGTCGCATGTTTGGTTTTGATAACCGCATGTTCCGACGACAAAGAGGTGGGGCCGATTTTCGATTCGGTCCTTACCCCCGATTTCACGTTCGATGACGGCGCAGAGATTATCGCCGGCGTCGATGCCGTACAGTTTACCGACAATTCAACGGCCAAAGGCACGGAGATCAGCGGCTATTTCTGGCATTTCGGATTCGCCGGACTGGGAAACTGGTCGGAAGAGGCTGCTCCGGACCCTGTCATGTACAAGGAGGCCGGCGAATACGTCGTTACGCTGACGGTATACGGCGCCGACGGCAACAGCAGCTCGACCAAACGGACCATTGTCGTCAAGGCCGCCAATCTGGCGCCCTCGGCATCCTTCACGTATACTCCGGAAACGGTGGTTGTGGATACCGAAGTAACCTTTACCGACACATCGGTCGATTCCGATGGCGAGATCGTCGCCCGCCGGTGGACCCTTCCCGATAATACGACCTCTACCGAAGCTTCGGTCAAATATACCTTCACGAAGGGCGGCACGTTCGATGTGACGCTTCAGGTGACTGATGACCGGGGTGCAAGCAGCGAGGTTTCGAAGAAAATCTTCGTAGCAGGCGACGAGGGCATCGGCTCCGGCAGCGAGAGCGACCCGTGGCAGATTGCCACCGCCGACCGATGGAACGAGATCGCGCAGTCGATCAACGGCACCCAGCCGGGCGATTATAAAGCCGGGGACTACTATCTGGTGACGAACGATGTCGATTTCAGCGGTAAGAACTTCATCGCATGGGACAGCTTCTCCGGTCAGCTCACCGGCAACGGCAACTCGCTGAAGGGCATTACAGCGACCCGCACGGTTGCGGAGGCCGACATCAACGCGGATGCTGCCATCTTCGGCGTCATCCGCATTAATTCGGGTACGGTCAAGGATCTCAAAATCGAAGCTACCCTCACCTCGAACGGCAACCGGATCGGCGGCATGACCGGGCGCAACAACGGAACGCTCGACGGCGTATACTTCGTGAAAGGCACGCTCACGGGCGTGAAGCGTGTCGGCGGCATTGCGGGCGAAAACAACTCGGTTATCGTCAACTGCGCAGTGTTGGGCGGCAACATCTCGTCATCGGGCGAGAATGCCGGCGGCATCACGGGCGGCAACACCAATGCAAAAGCCTTCGTCATCAACTGTTACAGCTGGATGGAGTCGCTCGTTTCATCGGGGCCCAATACCGGCGGCATCATCGGTTACGGCGGCAGCGACTCGTTTGCCGTCAACTGCTATACGACAACGGCGACCGTTGTCTCCGGGGGCACGTACGGCGGAGCTGTCGGATACGTCAAGAAGAGCAACCTGCAGAACATCTACGGCAATTCAGCGGTCGGCGCCGCTGTGGGAAGTGCGAAAAACACCGGCAGCAATGTTCCTTCGGTATGGCCGACGCAGACTTCCAGAGCCCTCTCGCTCGGAGAGATGATGTCGGGCAGCGTGAGCGTACCCTCGAATAACACGGAGTACGGCAGCTTCGTCGAGGCGTTGAATGCCGGCGTGGATATTTTCAACAGTGCGACGTTCAGCCAGAAACCCGAAGGCGTGGTACTCCGCCGTTGGAAGAGTTCGGGCACCTACCCGGTTCTGGCGGACTAACTCTTCATTCATGTTTGTAAAACGGCCCTGGAGGGCGATCTTTCGGGGCCGTTTTTATCCACTTAAAATTGAAACCAATGAACAAGCGTATTTTTATTTTTCTATTCATTATCGGGGCGTTGTGTCTGTGCGGTTGTGCGGACGACTTCGCCACAAAAATCAATTTGGATGGAAATTCGTCCGAAGGGGAATTTAACAGCGAGGCCGCGCTCTATGGTACGGTTCAGGACAACTACGGCAAACCGATAGCGGGCGTACTTGTCAGCGACGGCATGCAGACTACTGAAACCGATGCGAAAGGCAATTGGCAGTTGTTCAGCGACCTGAAGCTTCGTCGGTTCGTGTTCGTCACGATTCCGGCCGGTTATGAAGTTCCGTCGAAGAACGGAATTCCCCAGTTCTGGCAGCGGATTCCCGAAAACGAGAAGCAATTCAAGGCCGATTTTACGTTGATGAAGCGCGCCGGCTCGGGCGATCGGTATACGATTTTGATGACGGCCGATCCGCAGATCCGCGCCAAGACCGCGGGAACGGACAAATACATGTTCCATTCGATCGACATTTACGAGGACATGTGCAAAGACATGAAGGAGCTCGCCGCGTCGATCACCGACCGTCCGGTATACAGCATTTGCCTGGGCGACATGGTGCACAACAACATGAGTTTGTGGGAAAACTATTGCGAGGGCCTCAAGGATTTTTCGTTCCCGGTGTTTCATGTGATCGGCAACCATGACCACATTCAGAATGCCGCGAGCGACGATTTGGCCGTGGCGGAATATGAAAAATACCTCGGGCCGACGAATTATGCCGTCGATCTGGGACAAGTTCACTACATTTTCCTCGACAATATCGAAATGGCGGATAATTCCGCACTCACGGCCAGCGCCACGGGCGCCTACAAGAACGGGCTTTCCGAAGAGGCTGTCGAATGGCTGCGCGGTCATCTGTCGCATGTCGACAAAAACAAGATCCTCATGGTTTGCGGACACACCTCGTTTTACAAGAAGATCGGTTACGATCCGTCGGTGTCGGACCTGAATGCATCCGTCTATACGGGATTGTTCTCCGCCTACAAATTCGTGCATTCATGGGCGGGGCACAACCACGATTATTATAACTATGCCTATGCCGCCGAGGAGACCAGTCCGAAATACCCCAATGTCGAGTCGCATATCCTGGGACGTTCGACCGGTATGTTGGGACTCAATGCGTCCGTTACGTCCGACGGCGGCCCGCGGGGTTATCTGGTGATCGATGTCGACGGCGAGAACATCACGTGGAAATTCAAGGCCTGCGGTTATGAGGAGGGCAAAAAGCTGGAAAACCTGCCTGCCGACTGGCAGCTCCGTGCTTATGCGCCTAACGAGCAGGGCTGGTACACTTCCGGGAAAGTTTATGTCAACGTCTGGAACTACGACGCCCACTGGGGGCCCGTTTACTATTCGGATAGCGGTAAAACGAAGGTGGCGATGAGCAAGGACAAGACCCACGACGGTTACGCCAATTCACTCTACGAGCAGTATAAGGATCAGTATACGGTATTGGCATACACCACGACACCCCATATGTTCAGTATCGAACCGTCGGAAGGTGCCACTTCGGCGACGATCGAGACAACCGACCGGTTCGGCAACCGTTATACTGCCAGTGTAAGTTGGTAGCCCCTCTCCTGCGTTCCGGGCCGCCGGGGATTTTACAATAGACAATGTGTGATCTATGAGATGTGATTTTGTATTTTGGGGAGCCGCCGCATTGGGCGGATTGGTCCCTGTTCACGGGCAGGATAATACGATGCGCCGTCCGAATATTCTGTTCTGCATCGCCGACGATGCCGCATGGCTTCATTTCGGGGCTTATGGCTGCCAATGGGTCTCGACGCCGGTTTTCGACAGTGTGGCCGCACGGGGTGTGCTGTTCGAGAATTGTTACACTCCGAATGCGAAATCGGCGCCTTCGCGTGCGTCGCTGCTCACGGGACGCTATTCGTGGCAGTTGGGCGAGGCGGGTAATCACATCTGTCATTTTCCCGAGGATGCCGGGGTCTTCACCGAGGCGCTCGAAGAGGCTGGTTACGACGTGGCTTTTACCGGCAAGGGCTGGGCTCCGGGCAATCCCGGCATGAAAAACGGCCGTAGACGGCAGTTGACGGGTGAAGCGTGGCAGAATCGGAAACTGACGCCTCCGACATCCGAGATGCTCGCCACGGACTATGCGGCGAATTTTTCCGACTTCCTCTCCTCGCGTGAGGATGCGTCGCGGCCGTGGTTCTTCTGGTTCGGCTGTCGCGAGCCGCACCGCCGCTATGAATACGGCAGCGGAGCGGCCAAAGGCGGACGGACGACCGGAGAGATCGATCGTGTTCCGGCTTTCTGGCCCGACAACGAGACGGTGCGTAACGACATGCTGGACTACGGGTTCGAGATCGAACATTATGACCGGCAGTTGGGACTGATGCTGGCCCGGTTGGAGGAACTCGGGGAGCTGGACAACACGCTTGTCATCGTTACGTCGGACAACGGGATGCCCTTCCCGCGCGCCAAAGGGACCCAGTACGAGTATGCGCATCACATGCCGTTGGCCGTGATGTGGCTGCGGGGAGTGAGTGCCCCGGGACGCCGGGAAGCGGCCTATGTTTCATTTGTCGACATCGCACCGACCCTTTTGGAGGTTGCCGGAACGGGCCCTTCGGCGGCCGGCATGGCGCCGCTGCCGGGCGGAAGCCTCGTGCCGCTGTTGCGGAATGAGGCGGACCCCTGTGCCGCGTTGCGCGAACGGGCATTGCTGGGACGCGAGCGGCATGACAACGGACGGCCCGGTGACCAGGGTTATCCGATCCGGGGCATCGTGCGCGACGGTTGGCTCTACCTGTGCAACCTCAAACCGTGGTTGCTGCCCGGGGGCAATCCGGAAACGGGCTACCGGGACATCGACAGTTCCCCGACGAAAACAGCCATTCTGCAATTGCGGCGCAGCGGGCAGGATCGTCGTTATTATGACCTGTCGATGGGGCAGCGTCCGGCGGAGGAGTTGTACCATGTCGAAACGGACCGCGAATGCCTCGCCAACCGGATCGGGGACGTTTCATGCCGGATTCTGGCAGATTCACTGCGGGCCGAGCTTTTCCGGACGCTGCGCGGGCAGGGCGATCCGCGGATGACGGGCGACGGCGACGTATTCGATCGCTATCCCTACGACAAGCCGGGAAAGGACAGCGTTTACGAACGGACCGTCAGCGGGGAGATCATTCCGTGGGAACAGTCGAACTGGGTGCTTCCGACCGATTACGAACAATATGAAATAGTAAAAAACAAATAACCCGAATATGATGATAAGATTATTGATTTTCCTTGCATCCCTTTTCCTGTTTGGTGCTTGTGCGAGTTCCGAATCCGTTCCCGGCACCCGTGCCGAACGGGTTGTTTCGGAGATTCACGATCCGTCCTCGAACAAGGTGCTTGTCGCATGCCACCGGGGCGACTGGCGCAACTGGCCCGAGAACTCTCTGGCGGCCATCGAATCGGTGATCGGCATGGGCGCCGACATCGTAGAGATCGACCTTGCGCTGACCTCGGACAGCGTGCTGGTGGTCTGCCACGACCGGACGCTGAACCGCACCACCACCGGCAAGGGCCTCATCGCCGAAATCCCCTACGACTCCATCCAACGGTGTTTCCTCAAATCGGGCCACGGCGTGGCCACGTCGCACCGCATGCCGACGCTTCGTGAAGCGCTGGAGCTCTGCAAGGACCGCATCGTGGTCAATATCGACAAGGGCTACCAGTACTATGACCTCGTGCAGCGCCTCTCCGAGGAACTCGGGGTCACCGGGCAGCTCCTCATCAAAGGCAAAAGCCCCGTCGCGGACGTCGCCGCGAAGTTCTCCCGCTACGAGCACAACATGATGTACATGCCCATCATCGACATCCTCAAACCCAAAGGGCAGGCGCTCTTCGCCGAATACCTCGGCACGGACACCGTACCCCTTGCCTACGAGGTTTGCTGGTCGGAATACACCCCCGCAGTCGAAGCCTGCATGAAGAAAGTGGTGGCCGGCGGCTCGAAACTGTGGGTGAACTCCCTGTGGCCTTCGCTCTGCGGAGGTCTCTGCGACGATGCGGCCTTCGAAGGCGACCCGGCGGCCGTCTACGGCAAACTCGTCGACATGGGCGCCACCCTGATCCAGACCGACCGCCCCGAACTGCTGATCTCCTACCTCCGCTCGCGCGGACTGCACGACTGACCCTATGAGCCGCCTCACCGACTTCTACCGCATCAGCCCTCCCGCCCCCGGGCGCGAGA
>OIWQ01001855.1_pt1 | contig 23815 bp, 18 predicted proteins | sample 1587571 | NCBI WGS metagenome assembly OIWQ01 (sample SAMEA3888910, study PRJEB22519) | human gut metagenome | biome: human gut; feature: human-associated habitat; material: faeces | place: Denmark | collected 2010 | reverse complement strand
GCTGCGCAATCGTTTTACCGTCAATAATCTTTGCTGCCATCAGAGAGAGGATTCCGTCTGTTACGTTAAATCGAAGGGGATGCCGCTATTTTGTCAGAAGCGGGACGTGCTGTCAGTTTTCGTTTGCATTTTTACGTGCGCCAGGGGGCGTCACGATCTGCGAATGGGATCAGGACAAAGGCATAAGCCTTGCGGATAATTAATGAGCATGCTAATCAAAATTAACGTGAATGAAACAACTCATCACCCTGGTATTTTCAGGGGTAATGCGCCACAAACCAGTCTGTTACGGTTAATTATGAGGGATTTTACCTCATTCTCACCCAGATTTTTCCTGGGTCCCATTAAGAATTAGCCAGGGTCATTAAAAGGATTTGCAGGTATTTTTCATTAATTGAAATGTTTAATTTATCGCTGTGACGAATAGTCATATTCGCGAGGAATAATTAGTGAATCAAATACTCAGGAGAGTTGGGGTAAAAGGTTAGCTAATTCTCATGCGATATATATCTTTACAGGATGCAGAGATAATTAGCCTGACATTTAATGTCGATAATGATTCAAACGGATCCCGCAGGATGCTGGAGCCGGATGTGTGTAATTCAAGGGAAATCCATGAAACGTAAATTAATGACCTCTTCTGTTATTGCCAGCCTGATGTTAGTCGCCGGTGCAGCGGTTGCAGCCGATCCGGTAAGCGTTAGCGGCGGTACTGTGCATTTTGAAGGTGAACTGGTCAATGCAGCCTGTGCAGTCAGTACTCAGTCATCTGATCAGGTTGTGACGTTAGGCCAGTATCGTACTGCCAGTTTTGCCGCAGTGGGTGACACTACAGCACAAATTCCGTTCTCTATCGTGCTGAACGACTGTGACCCGAACGTTGCCGCAACCGCAGCTGTTGCTTTCTCAGGCCAGTCCGATATTACCAATAACAACCTGCTGGCCGTCACTTCTGCAGACAACGGTACCACTGCAGGCGGTGTTGGGATTGAAATTCTGGACAATACGTCCACCGCGCTGAAGCCGGATGGCGCAACCTTCTCTACCGCTCAGGCGCTGGTAGAAGGGACCAACACCCTGCGTTTCTCTGCACGTTACAAAGCCACTGCCGCAAGCGCAACGCCGGGTCAGGCAAATGCCGACGCGACGTTCATCATGAAGTACGAATAAGCCGTTTTGATTTGCACAAGGATGACGTTCGCCTCAATGGATGAGGCAATATCCGGGGATGATGAAGGATGCGGCAGATGATAGGGAAAGGCGTGGCGCTGGCGGGAATGCTGTGCGTAATGCCTGTGCTTTCACATACGGTAATACTGGAAAGTGGCCGCGTTCACTTACGGGGGCAGCTCGTCAACGGCGCCTGTACGGTCGCCACTGACAGTCAGGATATGCGGGTGCAAATGGGGCAGTATCGCACCAATGCTTTCTCTGGGACGGGAAGCTTCGCCTCTACCAGCGTACCGTTTTCACTGCGCTTAACGTCGTGCAGCTCCGATGTTTATGACCATGTTGGGATTGCGTTTGCGGGCGTGACGCCAGCGGAAGATCCGCAGGTTTTTCTTGCCAGCGGCGATGCGTCTGCGGCTTCGGGGATTGGCCTGGCGTTATTTGACGAGCGCCAACGGCAAATTATACCGAATGCCCTGCCGCTTCATTATGTGCCGATTATAACGCAAGAGATGACGTTTCATTTCACTGCCCGCTATCGGGCTGTCTCGGAAAATATAACGCCGGGAACGCTTCGCTCAGACGTGTGGTTTACGTTGGTTTATCCCTGATTTATTTCCCAACGATAATCGCATCAAAGGTATTTTTAGCTATGTTTAATTATCTAAAATCAGGTTTTATCCTTTTACTGGCCTTATTTTCTGCTGCCAGTGTTCAGGCTGCCGGAGGCATTGCATTAGGCGCCACTCGCGTTATTTATCCGGCCGATGCTAAACAAACGTCCCTGTCTATTAGCAATAGCGATACCAAAGAACGTTACCTGGTAAATTCATGGATTGAGAATAGCGCCGGCGCTAAAGAAAAATCGTTTGTGGTTACGCCTCCGCTGTTTGTTAGTGAACCCAAAAGCGAAAACACGCTGCGTATCATCTATGCCGGTGAACCGCTGCCCAAAGACCGTGAGTCGCTGTTCTGGATGAACGTCAAAGCCATTCCGTCAGTCAATAAAAACAGCCTTGAGGGCAAAAATGTTCTGCAACTGGCGATTCTGTCACGCATCAAACTTTTCGTTCGTCCGAATAATCTGCCGCAAATCCCGGAAGATGCACCAGGAATGCTGACCTTTTCCCGCTCCGGCAACCACCTGAAAATCAACAATCCGTCAGCGTACTACGTCACGTTGGTCAATCTCAATGTGGTGAAAACGAAGGTCGATAACGTGATGGTTGCGCCGAAAAGCGATGCGCAGGTCCTGCTACCCACGGGCGTTCAGGGCAACGTCACGTTCCAGACGGTCAATGATTATGGCGCTGTGACCCCGGCCAAAACGGTTAGTGTGCGTTGAGATAACGATGAATAAGACAACGTATTTTCCTGGCCTGTTACCGGGGGTTACGCCACCGCTGGCGGGGGTGGCGTTGTCCACGCTGGCGGCGCTCTTTCCCTCTCTAAGCTATGGGGAAAGCTATTTTAATCCGGCCTTTTTATCTGCGGATACGGCAACCGTGGCGGATTTATCACGTTTTGAAAAAGGCAATCACCAGCCTGAAGGCGTTTATCGCGTGGATATCTGGCGCAACGATGAGTTTGTTGCCACTCAGGATATTCGTTTTACTACCAGTGCGGCAAAAGCCGGGGAGAAGTCCGGTGGGCTGATGCCGTGCTTTGGACTCGACTGGGTGAAGCGCCTTGGCGTCAATATCGCCGCGTTTCCGGCACTCAGTAAGGATCCGAACGATACCTGTATCAATCTACCTGAGGCGATTCCCGGCAGCGAGATTGCGTTTGATTTTTCTACCCTGCGCTTAAACGTCAGCCTGCCACAGGCGTCAATGTTAAACAGCGCGCGCGGCTATATTCCACCGGAAGAGTGGGATGAAGGGATCCCGGCCGCGCTGGTTAACTACAGCTTTACCGGCAGCCGCGGCAGTGATACTGACAGTTACTTCCTCAGTATGCTCAGTGGTCTGAACTATGGCCCCTGGCGGTTGAGAAACAACGGTGCGTGGAGCTACTCCAAGGGCGACGGATACCACTCACAAAGCTGGAAAAACATCGGTACATGGCTTCAGCGCGCAATTATCCCGCTGAAGGGCGAACTGGTGATGGGCGACAGCAACACTGGCAACGACGTTTTTGACAGCGTCGGGTTTCGCGGTGCGCGGCTCTATTCCTCAGACAGTATGTATCCCGACAGCTTACAGGGCTACGCGCCTACCGTGCGCGGCATTGCGCGTACCGCAGCGAAACTGACCATTCGTCAGAATGGCTATGTGATTTATCAAAGCTATGTTTCACCCGGCGCTTTCTCAATAACCGATCTCAACCCAACGTCATCCAGCGGTGATCTTGAGGTCACGGTGGATGAGAAGGACGGCAGCCAGCAACGCTATACGGTGCCGTACTCCACCGTTCCCTTATTACAACGAGAAGGGCGTTTTAAGTATGACGTTGTCGCCGGGGATTTTCGCAGCGGCAATAGCCAGCAATCTTCACCGTTCTTTTTCCAGGGAACATTAATTGCCGGGTTACCAGAGGGCTATACCGCATACGGTGGTACGCAGTTGGCCTCACGTTACACCGCGGTGGTTTTAGGCACCGGTCGAAACCTGGGGGACTGGGGGGCAGTTTCTGTCGATCTCACCCATGCGCGCAGCCAACTGGCGGATGACAGTACGCACCAGGGGCAGTCTTTGCGTTTCTTGTATGCGAAATCGCTGAACAATTTTGGCACTAACTTCCAGTTGTTGGGGTATCGCTACTCAACGCGTGGCTTCTATACCCTCGACGATGTGGCGTATCGCAGTATGGAAGGCTATGAGTACGAATACGACAGTGAGGGCAATCGCCACGACGTGCCCAATGTGACGAGTTACCACAACCTGAGCTACAGCAAAAAGGGCCGTTTCCAGATCAACATTTCGCAGAATCTGGGGGATTACGGATCGCTGTATATCTCGGGTAGTCAGCAGACGTACTGGAATACTTCAGACACCAATACCTGGTATCAACTGGGCTATGCCAGCGGCTGGCAGGGGATTAGCTATTCACTCTCCTGGTCGTGGAATGAATCGGTTGGCATCTCCGACACCGACCGTATTCTGGCGTTCAATATGTCTGTACCGTTCAGCCTGCTGAGCGGACGGCGTTACTCGCGTGATAACGCCCTCGATCGCACCTACGCCACCTTTAATGCCAACCGTAATAGCAACGGGCAGAACAGTTGGCAGAGCGGGATCGGCGGTACGTTGCTGGATGGGCGCAACCTGAGCTACAGCGTGAATCAGGGGCACAGCAGCACCAATGGCTATAGCGGAAACGCCAGCGCCAACTGGCAGGCGGCCTATGGCACGCTGGGCGTGGGTTACAACTACGACCGTGACCAGCATGACTACAACTGGCAGCTCTCCGGCGGCGTAGTGGGGCATGCGGACGGCATTACGCTCAGTCAGCCTCTGGGCGATACCAACGTGCTGATTAAAGCGCCGGGCGCGCAGGGTGTACGGATAGAGAACCAGACCGGCGTTCAAACCGACTGGCGTGGATACGCGGTGATGCCATATGCCACCGTCTATCGCTATAACCGCGTCGCGTTAGACACCAATTCCATGAACAACAATACCGATGTGGAGAATAACGTTAGTAGCGTAGTGCCAACGCAAGGGGCGCTGGTGCGGGCGGCGTTTGATACACGAATCGGTGTGCGGGCGCTGATTACCGCCAAACATGCCGGTAAACCAGTGCCGTTTGGCTCCGTCGTGCGTGAAAACACCAGCGGCGTGACCAGCATGGTGGGTGAAGACGGGCAAATCTACCTGAGCGGCCTGCCGCTAAAAGGCGAGTTGTTGATCCAATGGGGGGAAGGCGCAAACGCGCGCTGCGTGGCGCGCTATGCCTTGCCAGAGGAGAGCCTGAAACAAGCGGTAACGCTCACGAACGTGACGTGCGAATCTCCGTCAGCACGACAGGAATAATACGATGAAACGACAAACGGGTTTGTTACTGGGAAGCGCTTTACTGCTGATGGCCCATTCGTCCTGGGCGACGGTCTGCCAAAACTCGAATGGCACGCCAACGGATGTTTTTTACGATCTGTCGAATGTCTTCAACAGTAGTAACAACCAGCCGGGACAGGTGGTGACGTTACCGGAAAAATCTGGCTGGGTTGGCGTGAATGCCACCTGTCCGGCCGGGACAACGGTAAATTACACCTATCGAAGCTATGTCACTGAACTTCCGGTTCAAAGTACCGAAGGCGGATTCCAGTATCTGAAGCTCAATGACTACCTGCTGGGGGCCATGAGCATAACCGATAGCTATGCCGGGTTATTTTATCCCCCGCGTAATTACATTCGCATGGGGACTCACCCTAACGTACCTAAGCAGCAGCCTTTTGGCGTGATGGATTCAAAGCTGGTGTTTAAGCTCAAAGTGATCCGCCCGTTTATTAACATGGTGCCGATTCCGCGGCAGACGATGTTCAGCGTCTATGTCACGACCAGTACCGGAGATGCGCTAAGCGTACCGGTTTATACCATCAGCTACAGCGGCAAGGTGGAGGTTCCACAAAACTGCGAAGTAAACGCCGGGCAGATTGTCGAGTTTGATTTTGGTGATATTGGCGCATCGCTGTTTAGCAAGGCAGGAGCGGGAAACCGGCCTGAAGGCATCAATCCGCAGACCAAAACGGTAGCGATAAAATGCACCAACGTCGCTGCACAGGCCTACTTAACCATGCGTGTAGAGGCCGAGAAAGCCACCGGGCAAATGATGGTATCTGACAATCCCGATTTAGGTTTTATTGTCGCCGACAGCAGCGGTAAACCGCTGACGCCCAATAATCTGTCCAGCACTATCCCGTTTCAACTGGATGATAACGCCGCGGCACGCGTGGGGATCCGAACATGGCCGGTTAGCGTGACGGGCAATAAGCCTACCGAAGGACCTTTTACAGCCCGTGGCTATCTGCGAGTGGATTATGACTAACAAACAAACGTCAGCCGCAGGGACACTTCTGGCAATGGTGTGCCTGCTGACATTCAGCTCGTTGTGCCACGCCGCTTCGTCGCTGGGGGAAATCAATATTGAACTGCGCGGTAACGTGGTGGACTTTACCTGCGCGGTAATTACCGGCGACAGCAATAAGTCTGTGGAGCTAGGCACCTGGCCGACAAAGCAGCTTCAGACCAGCGGAGATACCACTCAACCGGTCGCGTTTACGCTGAAGCTAGAAGGCTGCCCGCCGGGTTCCGCTTCGATAACGTTTTCCGGAACTCCGGCCCCGGGCACGACGTTGCTGGCGCTTGATGACGCGGTGATGGCGCAAAAGGTGGCGATCGAACTGCACGACAGCGACCGTACGCGATTGCCGCTCGAGCAGGCCAGTCAGACGGTGGGGATTGATGAGAACGGCAACGCCACGCTGACCTTTTTCGCAAACTATATCGCGTTAGCTGCTGGGGTTCAGCCTGGCATTGCCAGGGCTGATGCCACGTTCATGATTAACTATAACTAATCAATGCGCTAACAAAACACTCCCGAACGAAATCTCGCCGGGAGTGTTATTACATTAATTCATGCATTTTTGCGTAATCGATCAGCTCAACGATGGTGTGCAACCCGAGCTTGGAGTAGATATTAGCCTTGTGAGCGCTAATCGTTTTATTGCTGAGTAACAACTGCTCAGCAATTTCCTTATTGGATAGCCCGTTTGCCAGATAACGCAAAACGGTAACTTCACGGTTAGAGAGCGGCATGTCATGTAAGACGCCTTTTTGTGCATTTATATTGTTAATGAAATTAAGGGTATCCGAAGGAAAAAAGGAATATCCCGATAAAATCATTTTTACCGCATTGTAGATATCATTGAGATCCTTTCGTTTACTGACAAACCCATTTGCACCGGCCCGGATAGCACGCCCGGCATAAAACGACTCGGATTTTGAGGACAGAAACAGTACCCGAGTTTTCTCCTGCAATGACTTTATTCTTTTGAGTAATGTAAACCCATCAGAACCAGGCAGTTCAATATCCAGGATGACAAGATCGACAGGGTACGTGCGCAGATGTTCTATTGCCGTACGGCTGTCATCGGTTTTCAACACTACCTGAATATTACTGTTTTTCTCGAGTAGTACTTCTATCGACATTCTGACAATAGGGTGTTCGTCCATAATGATAACGGATGCTGGTTTCATTGTTGTATGCCTCAAACTGTTTGCGTATCTTGCGAATTTGATAAAACATCAGGCGTTATAATATTGTCAAATAGCCAAGAATTGTTCTGAGGGAGAGCCGAATAAATATTATTTCATCCTTGTTTATTCGGTTGTTCTTCTGCAGAACAATGAATTTGTGGAAAATCCATTTCACACCGGGAAAACTAACAATTAATCAGGAAACTGTGGGGATTATACCTGCTCTGCTCATTCGGAAAAGACTTACAACATCCTGGTTGTTAATGTCAGTTAGGATATTCTGAAAGATCCAGATGTGTTAATGACTATTGGTATTATTTATCTGTGGTTCGAATTATGGCAGATTGAAAATTTTTTTTAAACAGTAAAAACGACACAATAAACCAATTGTTTAGGTTTTGTTAAGGCTGCAATAGGACTATTTTTTATTGAAATGCACAGGATCAGTAAGGTTAAGTGTGGGAGTGGCTCCAGGCATAATACCAGGAATAGTTGTAAATATTAAATATTTGTAAAAATTAGATCTGTTTTCTTATTTAAAAATAAGTAATTTCCTAAAAAATCTTATAGCACAATGAGTTATGGTGTTAAATTAAATGGGGAGAGGTAACGTTGAGGCGGTGTATCAGATGCAAAAAGCGCTGCCTGCTGGGTAATCCAAGGCGCGTAATCAACTGGTTCAGGCGATAGATGATGCGGTGGTAGGGTTGTGCCTGTAACAATGCAATCTTTTTTAAGGAGTTACCCTGTAATAGTAAGGTAATCAGCTCCCAGTCGAACTGATTTATACGCCTGGAATGAATATAGTTAAGAACCGGAGATAATAAGGCCTGGCGCATCTCGGGGAGGCGCAAATTGCGTGGCAAGATATAAAATGGACCGGACAGTGAAATAAATCTAGTGAGGTCTTCATCGCGACTGGAAAGCATTATGAAGATTTGGATGTTATTATGCTTCTTAATTAGCTGGCGCAGGCTTTCAAGTATATCGAAATAAGGGGTTGTTAAGCTTTCAATGTCAATCACTAACTGGCTAATTACCGGCTCTTGCATGCTGAGCAAAGTCGATTCAACGCTCTGGAAGATCGCCGTGCGAGTACCTGAGAATAAATGTCGACTCAGCGCATAGGCCAGATAGTAGTCTGTCGTAATTATCGCCTGAGATATAGTGCCGTCCGGTAAGGTGTATTCGAGTTTTTGCGCCAGATACTCGATCCGGTCAAATACCTGTGAGGTACAGTGGGGAAATTGCCAGCTACAGTTAGCGTTTCGTATACGGCGATAGCGGTCCCGGCGTTTTGCACTGTGCATCCTTTTCCATTCCATTTCTGTTGCGGCAGGTCTGGATAAATTGCTGACTACAGGCATCCCTGAACCAAACTTTTGTCAGCGCAAAGGTGAGTTGACTTGTGCCGTTGGGTTTCAGTGCTTCAACAATCATCAGACTGGCAATTGCGTACTCCATCAGAATAATCTGCCGGAAGTTTTCTGATGTCTTACTCAATGCCCAAAAGATCGTTTTATCCAGTTCAACCTCTCTCTGAGATTAGATAAAATATTACCGGGTGTGTCTTTTTGTTACCCCGGAAATAGTATGGCCGGATTATTCTCGCAGCCTGAAGCCAGGTACAGTAGGAGCCGATGCTTAATCGATGATGAGATATTTCTCAATAAAAATTAGGCAGAGATACCCCGTCTAATTTTGCAGAAAGTTCAGATGTGCGCGGATGTATCTTAAGAATTGCTGATCGTTTTTCACATGCAGCTTTTTCATAATGCTGCGGCGGGTCGCTTTGGCCTGGATATCACTGACTGAGAGCAGATGAGCCGTTTCGGCTAACGTATACCCGCTGGCGAGAAACATTAAGAACTGGCGTTCTTCGATAGAAAAGTTGCGGGTGGTGCAGTAATGGCAGATAGTCGCGGGCACGCTAGTGCGCAGTGCGCGTTTTTGCAGGATGAGGACCAGTTTTTTGGTTATCTCGTCGACGTCATCTTCCCGATAAATCAGTGGCAACATGTACAGGCAGGGGCGGAACATCAGCTTATCTTTGTCGTTTTTGCTACAGATGACCACCCGGTGTTGGCGCCTGGTATGGACAGGAACCATGTAACAATCGGCGCTGAGCCAATCTTCATCCAGTGAGATAAACGCGATTTCAGCGCGATCGATATCTTCGACAGGTAAAAAGCTAATTTCCTGATGCCACTGATTTGCCAGATGGGAGATGATGATTTTCAGTCCATGTTCGAAGTGACTGTTTTCTTCCTTGATGGCGATACTTAACATTAAAGAGTTCCTGACCACTGGAGAGGGGATAAAAGAATGTTAAGCAAAATCATAAATATTCTAAATACATGTATCCCTAAATCTGACGTTTTGCGGGCTGAGTTGTTACCAGGTGATTTCCTGGATACCTTTGAACGAGCAGAAAAAATCAACATTCGTACACTTCGCCAGCAACCGAAACAAAAGGCATTGACTCAGCAAGCGCTGACCGTATAATTCACGCGTTTCATCTGCATGAAGTAATCACTTCGCAATGCGCCCTTAGCTCAGTTGGATAGAGCAACGGCCTTCTAAGCCGTAGGTCGTAGGTTCGAATCCTACAGGGCGTACCATTTCAACGTCACTTCTGATGTTCAGCTTCAGCTAATCGCGACAAATTTTCTTTTGCCAACCACATTTCCACTTCTGTAAGACTTAGTTGTACTTCCTCTCTGAGTGAAAAATCAGCTAGCGGCTGCTGTTCAAGCGCTGCGCACATCCTGCTGGCGGAACGCATCCCCATGCTGGCGCAGCTGCTTTTTAGCTGATGTGCCAGACGTTTTATCTTCTCGTACTCATATGCTGCGCGCGCTGCGTCAATCTCATCTAATACAGGAAGGGTGTGTTGCTTAAAGAGCGCTAACCATTCGTGCACCTTTTGCCATCCCATTAGCTGGATATCCCCGGCTAATTGCTGGGTATCTAACCGTTGGTTGTCATTTTCTAATGCAGCCGGGAGAGGGGCGTTACCGTGCAGATAATGGGTAATGAGCCGACTGAGTTCATCCCGGGGAACCGGTTTTTGAATAACGCCGAGAAACAGGGTGCTGGTTCTTTGGCTTAGCGTTTCGTCGATGACGTGTGCGCTAAAGCCTATTAGCTTTAACGTCGGAAACTCGCGGGTTAACTGTTGCGCCAGCGTGATGCCGTCGATATCCGGAAGATCAAAATCAACCAGCGCGGCATTATACTGGGCGTCTTGCTGCAGTATGGTGAGCGCCGCAGCCGCACTGTCGGCAGCGGTGACCTGGGCGCCATTGAGGGTGAGCATTTCTGTACTGATGCGCTGCGTGAGGGGGTTATCCTCGATTAGCAGCAAGCGTAAACCCTGTAACGATATGGCACGTGGAACGGATTTAGCTACCGGCATCGCGCCAGCCCGTAATGGCAGACGCAGACGAAAGCAGCTTCCGACTCCCGGCGTACTGGTGACGCTCAGTTCTCCCTGCATCGCCTGCGCAAGGCTGGCACTGATAGTGAGTCCAAGCCCGGTCCCCCCACGTTTACCGCTAACCTGAACAAACGGCTGAAAAATATCGCGCTGATGGACAAGATCAATCCCGCATCCCGTGTCCTCAACCTCAATATACCAGTCCTGATCTTTACATCGGCTACGCAGGGTGATGTGTCCGCGATCGGTAAAGCGCAGCGCGTTGTTTAATAGGTTAGTTATGATTTGCCGAATGCGGCGCGGATCGCCGCGAAGGGAGTCGGGGACGTCATCGGCAAAATCCGTAACCAGCACGACCGGGCGACCCACAACGCGACCGTGCATGAGCTGAAGCGTACTTTCCAGCAAGGGTCTGGGCTCAAAAGGTTCATCGCCGATCGCCACATTTTTTCCGCCCGCTTCGATGGCGGAATAGTCCAGGATATCGTTGAGGATGGTCAGCAGAGACTCGCCAGAGTCGGTGATTGCGCGCAGATTCTCCTGATGCTGCGCCAGAGCGGGATTGTCTGAGAGCAACTGCGCAGTGCCGAGGATCCCATACAGCGGGGTGCGTATTTCATGGCTCATGGCGGCAAGAAACGCCGATTTTGCCTGGTTGGCTTTTTCGGCTTCTGCCCGCGCCTGACGGTGTTCAGACACCATAGAACGCAGTTCGGCGGTGCGAGCTTTTACCTGAGCGGCCAGATGTTCGCGATGGCTATTAAGGGCGTGAACGCTGCCGCGAAAGGCATCCATCAACCGCCCGATGGTATCCAGTTCGCGAACGCCCGCGGTTTCCGGAAATGGGGAGTCAATATCACCTTCAAGCAGACGCTGTAACGCCTGGGTTTGCTGCGCCAACGGGCGCGTGACCGAGCGGTAAACTACGCGCCAAAGAATGAGAATTAACAAGCACAATGACACCGCACCTAACAGCAGCAGCAGCGTTTGCCCGCGCTGGCTGGCCTGTTTGAGATGCGCCAGCCCGGTCTGATTGCGTTGGCCAATGATTTCTACCAACTGACTCACTTCGCTACTGAAACGGGTAAATTGCTCGATATTGTTCTGCGATAAGATCTGTAAGCGGGTGGTGATGTCATTATCCTGACGATACAGGGCCAGCAGATCGACATAACGGCTTATCGAATTTACAGCGCCGGCAACCTGAGTGCGTACCACCGGATCTTCAATGCGTATTTGTCGGCGGTGAAGCACTCTGACGGCGGCATTAAGCTGGGTTTCCAGCGCGGCAAGGTTATTCTGCGCCTGGTTATTCCCCAGATTCATCACCATTTGCTGCACGCGTAGCGCGCTCAGGCGCAGTTCATTCATCTGGTTATAATATTCCAGATCGATATCGATAAGCCTGTCGAGAGCGTGTTCTGCCGCCTGCCCCTGATGGCTCTCAATCAAATCATAAATGCTTGCCTGCGTAGCGCCCGCCGAGGTGGCGGCATTACTGGCCTGACCGCGCGCCATTTCGGCAACGTCGGCGGTAGCCTCAACAATATGTTGGCTGAGCTGTTGCTGCCGATCGCGCAGTTTCAGACGTTCGCCAACCAACTCCCCCTGATGGCTTAACGACTGGGCGATCTCTTTTTCCTGTTGTTCAATGGCCGACGTGTCAAAGCCCTGCTCGCGCAGGGTTTTCAGTAATGCGGTTATTTTCAGGCTTTGGGCGGTTAACATACGTCCCTGAGCCAGCCACATATTTTCATTATCTGCGGTGGTCAGATTCTGCGCGGAAAACAGTTCCCAGGCGCTGGCTTCGCTGAGCTGGCGCGCCATGTCCATGGTCGGGATCAGCGCCTGGGTATTGGCCTGCTCAACCTGGCTGACAAAACGCAGGTTATACCAGCCTACCAGCGTACTAATGAGGGTCAGTGCCGCCATCAGCCCGAAGCCTATCCACAGTCGTTTGGTCAGAGATAAATTCACTGTCGGGTCGCCACAGATTAAAAAGGTTGAGTCCAAAAGAGGAAAGCAACTAGGATAAAGCCTTATCAATGTTGAGGCTATCATGCGCGTATTGGTTTTCCTGCTTATCACACTTTTTCCCGGCTTAGGTCACGCGACCGGGTCCGCACTGCTACGTTGGCAGGATACCCAGCAGGCAGTGCCGGAGCCGCTAACGGACGTTACTGCGAACAAAGTCTGGAAACTGTGTGCGCTGTATCCCAGCCTGAAGGATTCCTACTGGCTTTCCGTGAATTACGGCATGCTGGAGGCGGCGAAAAAATACGGCGTAAGCCTGAAGGTGCTCGAGGCGGGAGGGTATCGCCAGTTCGACACGCAAAAATCACAAATCGCTCAATGCCAACAATGGGGCGCGGATGCCATTTTGTTGGGCAGCAGCACGACGACTTTTCCGGATTTGCAGGCACAGGTTGGCACGCTGCCGGTTATTGAGGTGGTGAATGCTATCCATGACGCAACGGTAAAAGCCCGGGTTGGGGTTCCGTGGTTCCAGATGGGTTATCAGCCTGGCCGCTATTTGGTTAAGTGGAGCGCGGGCAAACCGCTAAAGGTCTTATTATTGCCAGGACCTGATGACGCCGGGGGCAGTCGTGAGATGGTGGCCGGATTCCGTCAGGCAATTGCCGGCAGTCAGGTGCGCATCGTGGATGTGGCGTTGGGCGATAATGATATTGAAATACAGCGTAACCTGTTGCAGGAGATGCTTGAGCGTCACCCGGATGTCGACGTGGTGGCCGGTACGGCAATTGCTGCTGAAGCGGCGATGGGGGAGAAGCGCAATCAGGGCGCGCCGTTAACTGTCGTCTCTTTTTATCTGTCGCATCAGGTGTATCGCGGGCTTAAACGCGAAAGAATCATTATGGCTGCCAGCGATCAAATGGTCTGGCAAGGTGAACTGGCGATTCAGCAGGCTATCAGAGTATTACAAGGACAACCGGTGCCGGAAAATATCAGTCCCCCGATCCTGGTGCTCACCCCGAAAAATGCCGACAGCCAGCATGTAAAGTGCTCGTTGTCACCCGGCGGATTCCGTCCTGTTTATCTGTATCAGTACACGTCGGCCGCTAAAAAATAGCCTTCCCCGTGCTGCGTTACCAGTAAATCAGCACGCAGCTTGTGGCGTAAACGGCGGATCAGTACGTCCACGGTGCGTAAGTCCGGATTGTCTACCCGTCGCGCCGAAAGCATGCGCAGTAAACGTTCGCGACTGAGAATTTCCCCCGGATTGGTGACAAACGCGACCAGCATTTCATACTCGGCGCGGGTGAGTTTGATTGCCTCGTCGCCCAGTTCCAGAGTATGACGGGAGACATTCAGACAATACCCGGCAAACTGATAGCAGTTGTCTTTAGCCTCCGGTCGCGCCTCGCGGGCAAGGTCGATACGCCAGAGTAAATTTTTCACTCTCACCACCAGTTCACGTAGCTCCAGCGGCTTGGTGACATAATCATCAGCCCCCATTTCCAGGCCAACGATACGGTCAATTTGGTCACTACGACCCGTGACCAGGATGATCCCCACCGTTGAGCGTTCACGCAGGGCGCGGGTCAGCATTAAGCCATTTTCATCCGGGAGATTGATATCTAACAGAATAAGATCGACAGAGTGTTGTGACATGATTTCACGCAGGCCGGCTCCGCTGGCTGTGACCGAGACGTGATAACCTTCCTGTTCAAAATAAGCCTGTAATCGTGCCTGGGTAACGGGTTCATCCTCAACAATGACAATGTGATGCGACATCCTGGTTGTTGTCTCTTTCTGTTCATATCTGTTCACATTGTGCCGTAAGCCATTCATCCTGACCAGTGTTGCCGTTCACATTTGCGAAATAAGATCCTCTGTAACTAAACCATATATTTACAGGGGCTATTATGCGGAAACTATGGAGGGCGCTGCTCAGACCGAGCGCACGTTGGTCAGTGTTGGCGCTGGTCGTCATCGGGATGGTGGTCGGTATCGCGCTGATCGTCTTACCGCACGTTGGCATTAAATTAACCAGTTCAACCGAATTTTGCGTGAGCTGCCACAGCATGCAGCCGGTTTATGAAGAATATAAACAGTCTGCGCATTTTCAGAATGCCTCCGGGGTGCGCGCAGAGTGTCATGATTGCCACATTCCATCCGATATCCCTGGCATGGTGAAACGTAAGCTGGAGGCCAGCAACGATATTTACCAGACCTTTGTTGCCCACTCTATTGATACTCCTGAGAAATTCGAAGCCAAACGTGCCGAGCTGGCGGAGCGCGAATGGGCGCGAATGAAGGAGAATAACTCCGCGACCTGTCGTTCCTGTCATAACTATGATGCGATGGATCACGCGAAACAGCACCCTGAAGCTGCGCGTCAGATGAAGATTGCGGCCAAGGACAATCAATCCTGTATTGACTGCCATAAAGGTATTGCGCATCAGCTTCCCGATATGAGCAGCGGTTTCCGTAAGCAGTTTGACCAGTTACGCGCCAACGCAAACGACGATGGCGATACGCTCTATTCCCTGGACATCAAACCTATTTATGCCGCCAAAGGGGATAAAGAACCTGCGGGCTCACTGCTGCCTGCTTCTGAAGTAAAAGTGTTAAAGCGTGACGGCGACTGGCTGCAAATTGAAATTGTGGGCTGGACCGAGAGTAACGGGCGTCAGCGCGTGCTGGCCCAATTGCCAGGTAAACGCATTTTTGTGGCCTCCATTCGTGGCGACATTCAGCAGCATGTGAAAACCCTGGAGCAAACGACCGTCGCGGAAACGAACACGCAGTGGAGCAAGCTGCAGGCCACCGCCTGGATGCAGAAGGGCGATATGGTTAACGACATTAAGCCAATCTGGGCTTATGCCGACTCGCTCTATAACGGAACCTGTAACCAGTGCCACGGCGCACCTGAGAAAGAACACTTTGACGCCAACGGCTGGATTGGCACGTTGAACGGCATGATTGGATTTACCAGTCTGGATAAACGTGAAGAACGTACCTTACTGAAATATCTGCAGATGAATGCCTCTGACACCACGGACAAGCCGCATGGCGATAAGGGAGAAAGCAATGAAAAATAACGATCTCTTTCAGGCATCTCGCCGTCGTTTTCTACTGCAGTTGGGCGGCTTGACCGTCGCCGGTATGTTAGGACCTTCGCTGCTCACACCGCGCAGCGCCAACGCCGCAGAGGTGCAGGGAACTGGCGTCAAAGAGGGGATCCTGACCGGATCTCACTGGGGGGCAATCCGCGCCACCGTGGTTGATGGGCGTTTTATTGAAGCCAAACCGTTTGAGCGTGATAAGTACCCGTCAAAAATGATCGCCGGACTGCCGGATCACGTGCATGGCGGGGCGCGTATTCGCTATCCAATGGTCCGCGTCGACTGGTTGCGTAAACGCCATCAGAGCGATACCACGCAGCGTGGAGATAACCGCTTTGTGCGCGTTTCGTGGGATGAAGCACTGGACTTCTTCTATCAGGAGCTGGAGCGAATTCAGAAGACCTATGGCCCGAGCGCGCTGCTGACGGCCAGCGGTTGGCAATCAACCGGCATGTTCCATAACGCCTCGGGGATGCTGGCGCGCGCCATTGCGCTGCACGGCAACAGCGTAAGTACCGGGGGCGACTATTCCACTGGTGCAGCCCAGGTGATTCTGCCGCGCGTGGTCGGGTCAATGGAGGTATATGAACAGCAGACCTCCTGGCCGCTGGTGCTGAAAAACAGCAAAACGATTGTGCTGTGGGGTTCCGACCTGATTAAAAACCAGCAGGCGAACTGGTGGTGCCCGGATCATGATGTTTATGAATACTACGAACAACTGAAAGAAAAAGTGGCGCGCGGCGAGATCTCGGTTATCAGCGTTGATCCGGTCATCACCTCGACGCACGACTACCTGGGCCGCGACAAGGTTAAACACGTCGCCGTGAATCCGCAGGCCGATGTGCCGCTACAGCTGGCGCTGGCGCACACGCTTTATACCGAGAAGCTCTACGATAAGCATTTTCTCGATAACTACTGCGTAGGGTTTGAGCAGTTTCTGCCTTATCTGCTGGGGGAAAGTGACGGACAGCCTAAAGATGCCCAGTGGGCGGAAAAAATATGCGGGATTGATGCCGATACGATTCGTGAACTGGCGCGGCAAATGGCGGGCGGAAGAACGCAGATTATTGCCGGCTGGTGCGTCCAGCGTATGCAGCACGGGGAACAGTGGGCGTGGATGATCGTGGTGCTGGCCTCAATGCTTGGACAAATCGGCTTACCCGGCGGTGGCTTCGGCTTTGGCTGGCACTACAACGGCGCGGGCACGCCAAGCCGCAAAGGGATTATCCTGAGCGGTTTTTCTGGCTCCACCACCGTACCTCCTGTGCATGACAGCACTGATTATAAGGGGTACAGCAGCACCATCCCGATCGCACGTTTTATCGATGCGATTCTTGAGCCGGGTAAACAAATTAACTGGAACGGCAAAACCGTCAAGTTGCCGCCGTTGAAGATGTGCGTTTTTGCCGGGACCAACCCTTTCCATCGTCACCAGCAGATCAATCGTATTATTAAGGGCTGGCGTAAGCTGGAAACCGTTATCGCCATCGATAATCAGTGGACCTCGACCTGTCGATTCGCTGACATCGTATTGCCCGCGACGACCCAGTTTGAGCGTAACGATCTTGACCAGTATGGCAACCACTCCAACCGCGGCATTATCGCCATGAAACAGTTGGTGCAGCCGCAATTTGAAGCACGTAATGATTTCGATATTTTCCGCGATCTCTGCCGCCGCTTTAATCGTGAAGAAGCCTTTACCGAAGGGCTGGATGAGATGGGGTGGCTGAAAAGGATCTGGCAGGAAGGAAGCCAGCAGGGGAAAGGGCGCGGCGTTCATCTCCCCGCTTTTGACGTTTTCTGGAATCAGCAAGAGTACGTTGAATTCGAACATCCGCAGATGTTTGTACGTCATCAGGCATTCCGCGAAGACCCCGATCTTGAGCCGCTGGGCACGCCGAGCGGATTGATCGAAATTTTCTCGAAAACCATTGCCGGTATGCAGTATGACGACTGCCAGGGGCATCCGATGTGGTTTGAGAAAATCGAACGCTCACATGGTGGACCCGGGTCGCAGCGTTGGCCACTGCATCTGCAATCTGTTCATCCTGATTTCCGTCTGCACTCGCAGCTTTGTGAATCTGAAGCGCTGCGTAAGCATTATGCGGTAAGTGGTAAAGAGCCGGTGTTTATCAACCCGCAGGATGCCAGCGTCAGGGGGATTCGCAACGGTGATATTGTCCGTGTCTTTAACGCACGTGGACAAGTACTGGCCGGGGCGGTTGTCTCCGATCTCTACTCGCCAGGCGTGGCGCGTATTCATGAAGGTGCCTGGTACGACCCTGATAACGGCGGAGAAACTGGGGCGCTGTGTAAATACGGCAATCCGAATGTATTAACAATCGATATCGGCACGTCTCAACTGGCGCAGGCGACCAGCGCTCATACTACGCTGGTGGAAATTGAGAAATATACCGGCAAGGTGGATAACGTGACGGCGTTTAGCGGCCCGATAAAAATGGTGGCGCAGTGCGAATATGTTCCGGCGGAGAAGGTATCGTCATGATAAAACACTCTTCCCTTACAACAGAACAGATGGCCTGCGTTTACGCCTGGCTGGCGCAGTTGTTTTCCCGGGAACGGGACGATGACAGCCTGGCACTTTTGCAGTCCAGCGAAATGGCTGAGTGGTTCGCGGTGCTAAAAGGTGAACCGTCGCTTGAAGCGGAAGTCCTTCAGTTGGAGGAGAAAATTGCTGCGCTTCAGGTGCGTGAGGACGCAACCCTCGAACTGGCGGCTGATTTTTGTAGCCTGTTTCTGATGGCGGAAAAACACGCGGCGTTACCCTATGCGTCGGCCCATCTTGAAGGAGGGCCGAATTACGGGGTCATTAAACGATTGTTAGCCGATGCTGGCATGCAGGTAAGCGAAACGTTTAGCGAGTCAGCCGATCATCTGGCAATTTTTATCGAACTGCTGAGTCATCTGCATTTTTCTCTGGGAGAGTCCGGGTTTAGCCGCCAGCGTATTGATGCGCTGCGCAGAGAAACGCTGGCGGGGCTGTTACGCTGGTTACCGGAATTCACCGCCAAATGCCGCCGCTATGATGACTTTGGTTTCTACGGTGCGCTGAGTCAGCTGTTGCTGGCACTGGTCAGGCTGGATATTCAGAACTGAGTGATGACCTAAGCCACAGAACACCGGGAATACATTTGCTCTAATGCTTGTCATTTTAACGAAAATGAATGGCCGTAATGAGTAACTGAGAGTGGGACATCCGGAGGCAATGAATCTGTTGCCTCCGGTATATTGCTACATTTACCGCTGAGGTGAACGCAACCCTGAGCAAGAATCACATGTTCTCAAGAATGCTTAACTTATAAACGTTAGTGTAAATTCTCCCCCATTTTAGCCCTATCACCGCACAACCAGTACGGGACATTTTGCATGGCGTACTACGGCAGCCGCCGTTGAACCCAGCAGATAAGTGCTAAAACCAGGCTTATGTGAGGCAATAACAATAAGCTCAGCGTCTACCGCCTCCGCCAGTTTGAGGATCTGATCCTTCGGCGGGCCGTAAACGACGTGAGTCTGACTCCTGCCTGCAGGAATATTGAACTGCTTAATAATCTCTTCGAGTTTTTCGCTGGCCTTGGCCTGCAGACCGCTTCTGTCCGGGAATTCTGTTGAGTAAGCCAGCCCCAGCGAGGCATAGAACGGAACGGTAGGAATAACGGCTAAAAAGTGGACCTTAGCGGTTTTGGCATGCGCCTGGACCTGTGGAACAACATGGCGGGTTAAATCGGTTTCAGAGATATCAATGGGTACCAGAATTGAGCGATACATATTCACTACCTCCTGTTTGTTTACCTCTACCCAGAGTGTAGCGAAAATCGAATTTGTATAATAAGTGACCAGATCAAGGTTGCATGCATAAATGCGCGTCAATGATAGCTGTGTGTCACAAGTCTTGTCGTGAATGTATATCTGAGCACAACCACAAGAGGGGGATCTTCATTAATACGTGTTATCACGTAATAGAAAAGGGTTCGTTTTTATGTTTTTTCATTGTATATTTTGTTATATAGCGACTATTGCCAAGGGCATAATTTTAATGCCATTCAGCACTCATCAAACTTTTATTCTGACGTTTTCATGATTAATGGTTAATTAAACCTTGGATTTGGTTTAATTCTCTGAATTTAAAAAGGTATTTTATATTTAATTTCGTTCGTATTAATTATGCGAGCGCCTTCAAACTTACCCACATGCTGATTCTCATTTCCCTCTGCGTTTGATGAATATCAATAAGTAACCGCGTTAGGGTAATTATTGTCTACCTATTAAAGGGTATTCGTCTTGTGGGAATAAAAGATGAGAAAAATAAATAAAACCATCCTCGGGACGATGCTGCTGTGCATTGTTCTTGGTGCTGTTATCGTTTTGGCAGGGCAATGGACGTTGCACAAAACCTCAAGCACGGAATTCTGTTTATCGTGCCATACGATGCAGGCACCGTATGAGGAATATACCGGTTCGGTTCACTTTCAGAATCAGAAAGGTATTCGTGCAGAGTGTGCTGATTGTCATATCCCCCAGGGCGGTCTGGATTATCTGGTGGCTAAACTGCGGGCCTCAAAAGATGTTTATCATCAGTTCATAACCAAAAAAATCGATACCCCAGAAAAATTTGAAGAACACCGTCTGGAGATGGCGCAAACCGTCTGGGCACAGCTAAAAGCGAGCGATTCTGCGACCTGCCGTAGCTGTCACAGCATGGACGCGATGGATCTTGCCGCACAAAGCGCGGAGGCCCAGAAAATGCACAAAATGGGCATTGAGGAAAAGCAAACCTGTATTGATTGCCACAAAGGCGTCGCCCATTTCCCACCTGAAATAAAAATGGATGACAGCGCGCTCAAAGGGCTTGAAGCGCAGTCAGCCTCCACCCCTGCTTCGGCAACAGAGCTTTATGCCGTAAGCAACACTGCGCTGGGCGATTTGGGAACCGTTTACCCGGCAACAAAAATGCAGGTTCTGAAAACAACGGACAATACGCGACAGGTCGAGATTCGCGGTAGCCAGATGCAGGGAAATGAACAGGTCATTTACTACGCGGCAGGACAGCGTTTGATTCTTGCCAGCCTGAGTGAAAAAGGTCAGCAATCGCTGAAGATCCTCTCCGACTGGAAAAAAGATGATTACGGCAATGTGTGGCGAGATGTCGTGCTGCAGGGTGAATGGAGCGGTTCCGCTCTCGCCAGCCGTGAACCGATGTGGGATTACGCGCGCAAACTCGACAATGTGTACTGCGCGGGCTGCCATGCGCCAATTCCGGCGAATCATTTCACGCTCAACGCCTGGCCTTCAGTAGCAAAAGGGATGGGAGCTCGCACCAATATCAGTGAAAACGAACTGGATATCCTGAGCCGTTACTTCCAGTACAACGCTAAAGACATGAACAAATAAGCGATAAATCAGGAGAAATCATGAAACTCACAAGACGTGACTTTATTAAGACGGCCGGCGCGGCAACCGGGACAATGGCGATTTCTTCGGTGATCCCAATGCCGGCCTGGGCCGAAGGCCAAAATGGCGGAGCGATTCTGACGGCAGCGCGTTGGGGCGCGGTATACGTGGAAGTAAAAGATGGCAAAGTGGTTTCCTCAAAAGGCGCGTTGCCTAAAACGGTGCCGAACTCGTTACAGCAAACCGCGCCGGATCAGGTCCATACCAATATCCGCGTAAAATATCCGATGGTGCGCAAAAGCTATCTGGAAAACCCGGGTAATGCGGATGGTAAACGTGGAAGCGATCCTTTCGTGCGGGTTAGCTGGGAGCAGGCACTGAAACTGATACACGAGCAGCATAGCCGGATCCGTAGCAGCTATGGCCCAGCGTCGATATTTGCTGGTTCTTATGGCTGGCGCTCTAGCGGCGTTCTGCATAAAGCGCAAACCTTACTGCAACGCTATATGAGCATGGCCGGTGGTTACGCAGGTCATACCGGAGATTATTCAACCGGTGCCGCGCAGGTGATCATGCCTTACGTTGTGGGATCGGTTGAAGTCTATGAGCAGCAAACCACCTGGCCGATGGTGCTTGAGCACAGTCAGGTCGTGGTGCTGTGGGGGATGAACCCGCTCAATACCCTCAAGATTGCCTGGAGCAGCACGGATGAACAGGGGATTGAATACTTTAATCTGCTGAAGAAATCAGGGAAAAGCGTCATCGCCATCGATCCGATGCGTTCCGAAACCATTGAGTTCTTTGGTGATAATGCGACCTGGATTGCGCCACATATGGGGACCGATGTGGCGATGATGTTAGGGATCGCCCATACGCTGGTGAAGAAAAATCTCCATGACAAAGCCTTCCTGGAAAAATACACCACTGGATATCCGCAGTTTGAAGAGTATTTGCTCGGCAAGAGCGACAAAATAGAGAAAACCGCCGAGTGGGCTTCCGGCGTGTGCGGCGTGCCTGCTGAGCAACTGGAGAAGCTGGCGGAAATTTTCTCCAGCAATAAAACCATGCTCATGGCGGGTTGGGGGATTCAGCGCCAGCAATACGGTGAGCAAAAACACTGGATGCTGGTGACTCTGGCGGCGATGCTGGGGCAAATTGGTACCGAAGGCGGTGGTTTCGGGTTCTCTTATCACTATTCCAACGGCGGTAACCCAACGCGTACCGGGGGAGTATTGCCAGCCATCTCCGCCCAAATTGAGGGTGGGTCATCTGCGGGGAACGACTGGGCGGTTTCCGATGCGGTGATCAGCCTGCCGGTAGCGCGAATTGTCGAAGCGCTGGAAAATCCAGGCGGCAAATATCAGCATAACGGTAAAGAGCAAACCTTCCCGGATATCAAAATGATCTGGTGGGCGGGCGGCGCTAACTTTACCCATCATCAGGATACTAACCGTCTAATCAAAGCCTGGCAGAAGCCTGAACTGGTTGTCATCTCTGAGTGCTACTGGACCGCAGCGGCCAAACATGCCGATATAGTCCTGCCGATCACCACGTCGTTTGAGCGCAACGATCTGACCATGACCGGTGATTACAGTAACCAACATCTGGTACCGATGAAGCAGGTCATTGAGCCGCAGTTTGAAGCACGCAGTGATTTTGACGTATTTGCCGATCTGGCGGAGATGCTCAAGCCTGGCGGTAAGGCGGTCTACACCGAGGGCAAAGATGAAATGGCGTGGCTGAAGCAGTTCTATGATGCCGCGCAAAAAGCCGCCCGCGCCCAGCGTATCGCCATGCCTCAGTTCAACGCGTTTTGGCAGCAAAACAAACTGATCGAAATGCGTGAGAATGAAAAGAATAACAAATATGTACGCTACGCGGATTTCCGCAGCGATCCAGTGATGAATGCGCTTGGAACGCCGAGCGGTAAGATAGAAATCTACTCAAAAACGATTGAAGGCTATCAATACAAAGATTGTCCGCCGCATGCGTCATGGATTGAACCCGATGAATGGAAAGGAACTGCGGATAAAGATCAACTGCAGCTACTGACGGCGCACCCGGCACATCGTCTGCATAGTCAGTTGAACTACGCTTCGCTGCGCAAAGAGTACGCGATTGCCAATCGTGAGCCGGTAACGATTCACCCGGATGATGCGAAAGCCAGAGGTATTGCCGAGGGCGATCTGGTACGCGTATGGAACGCGCGTGGACAGGTGCTGGTGGGGGCACACATCAGTGACGGTATCAAACCGGGAATCATCTGTATCCATGAAGGCGCATGGCCAGATATTGAGAACGGTATCTGCAAAAATGGCGGCGCGAACGTGCTGACGGCGGATATCCCAACCTCAAGGCTGGCGAATGGCTGTGCGGGGAATACCAGCCGGACGCCGGAGAATTGACCATTGTGCACGGCGTAACGCTGGGCTATCTGGAACAGAACGCAAAGCTTGACACGACACTTGATATTTACGGGGAGATGCGCTCTTCCTTTGCCCCTGTGCTGG
>OIWQ01001853.1_pt1 | contig 23816 bp, 19 predicted proteins | sample 1587571 | NCBI WGS metagenome assembly OIWQ01 (sample SAMEA3888910, study PRJEB22519) | human gut metagenome | biome: human gut; feature: human-associated habitat; material: faeces | place: Denmark | collected 2010 | reverse complement strand
TGGGGGATCTAAAGGGGGCCATTCTCTTTTGTGAAAGAGAATGGCCCCCTTTGCCCCTGCCGCCCGCAGGCGGCATATCCCTCCGCGCCGTGCGCGGAAAGTAGTGCACCCCTTTGCGGCGCGCAAAAAAAAGAGCTGTCCTTTCGGACAGCTCTTTTTCATTCCGCTGCGTGGGACGCATCCAGCGGCTTGACATATTTCTTATAGCAATACAAAAAGTATGCGATCTCCGCCGCGCCCGTGAGTACCCACGAGAACGGATAGAGCATATAGAGCGAGCGGATCGTATGGAAGTGGGCGAACACGGTGTAGATCCACGCCACGCGGAACACGCACGAGCCGAGGAACACGAAGATCATCGGCACGAGGCCCTTTCCAAGGCCGCGCGAGGCGGCGGTGGTGCAGTCCATCGTGGCCGAGATCGGGAACGAAAAGCACATGACCCAGATGCGCGCGAGGCCCGCCTCGATGACGTCGGATTCCGACGTGAAGAGCGAGAGAAACTGGTGCCCGAACAGCAGGAACAGCCCGCCGAGCACCGCTGCGGCTACTGCGGAATAGCAGAGCGTCAGCAGGTAGCTCTTGAGCACGCGGCGCGATTTGCCCGCGCCGTAGTTCTGCCCGACAAAGCTCGAGCAGGCGATGTAAAACGCGTTCATCACGGAGTAGACGAGGTTATCCACATTGCCCGCCGCGGAGTTGCCCTCGACGACGACGGTGCTGAACGAATTGACGCCCGCCTGAATGAAGAGGTTTGCGACCGAGAAGATCGCGTTCTGCAAACCTGCTGGCACGCCGACAGACAGCGCGTGGATGGCCTTGTCCTTGTGGAAGCGGATCTCTTTTAAGCTGAGACTGTAGATCTCCTTGCTGCGCATGAGCGAGCGGACGATGAGCCCCGCGGACACGCACTGCGAGAGCATGCTCGCGAGCGCGACGCCGTCGGTCGACATCCCGAGCCCGATGACGAACACAAGGTCGAGGATGACATTGAGCACGCCCGCGGTGGAAAGGAAGATGAGCGGCGTTTTCGTGTCGCCGATGGCATTCAGAACGCCGTTGCCGTAGTTATAGAGCGCGGCGGCAGGCATGCCGAGAAAGTAAATGCGAAGGTACAGCTCCGCGCCGTCGATCAGATCGTCGCGCGTGTTCAGAAGCTCGAGCAGCGGGCGGGCAAAGATAAGGCCCAGCGCCAGCATCAAAAAGCCCGCGATCAGACAGACAAGAAACGACGTGTGGACGGATTCGCGCACGTTTTTCTCGCTGCGTGCGCCGAAATGCGTGGCGACAAGCACGTTGACGCCGCTACCAAGGCCCATCAGAAAGCCCGTGAACAGGAAGATGAGCGTCGTGGTCGAGCCGACCGAGCCCATGGCGGCGGAGCTTGAAAAGCGGCCGACGACCGCAAGGTCGACCATGCTGAAGAGCATCTGCAAAAGGTTAGTGAACATCAGAGGCAGCGAAAAGCCGATGATCTGGCGGCTAAGGCTGCCCTGCGTCATATCGAGCGTGGCGGAACGCGCCATAAAATATCCCTCTCTCTCATTCTCTATTCAGAGTCCTATCCTTATAGCACACTTTTCCCCGCTTTGCAAGCGGGAAGGGTGCGGCGCGCAAAAAATAACGAAAAACAGCGGAATTTTTTTCAAAAAAGCCGCAAACTGCGCGCAAAAACGCTTGCATTCCGCAGCTTTGTGTGATAGTATGCTTGTGTTATGGATGCAGGAAACGCAGAGTGGACCGTTTGGCCCGCTCTTTCTTTTGCAAATTTCGGAAAAAACACGGATTGCGAGGGATACAATGAAGAAAGTGACAGAGACCGTGCGCGAACTGGCGCTCCCCGTGGTCGAAGAGAACGGCTGCAAGCTCTGGGACGTGGAATATGTCCGCGAGGCCGGACAGTGGTATCTGCGGATCTACATTGATAAGGACGGCGGCGTGAACATCCTCGACTGCGAGGCCATCTCCCGCGCGCTGAGTGATATTCTGGACGAGGCCGACCCCATCGAGTCGAGCTACATTTTCGAGGTCGCGTCCGCCGGCGCGGAGCGCCCGCTCAAGCGGCCCGGTGACTTTGAGCAGTTCATGGGCTCGCCCGTGCTCTTGAAGACCTACAAGCCCGTGGACGGGCGCAAGGAATTTTCCGGTGACCTCGCGGGCTACGACAACGGTGCGGTCACGCTTCGCATCGGCGAAGAGGAAAAGCGCTTTGAAAAGGACGCGGTCGCGCTCGTGCGCCTGCGCTGCGACTTTTAACCAAAAAGAATACCAATTACTTTGATTATACAGAATAGGAGCATACCCATGAAATGTGATGAAATCTTCGCAGCGCTTGCGATGCTGGAAAAGGAACGCGGCATTTCTCAGACCTTTATGATGGATAAGATCGTTCAGGCGCTCACCACCGCCTACAAGCGCGACCACGAGGGCGTGGAAAACGTCGTGGTCGATGTGGACGAAGGCAAGCGCGAGCTCAAGATGTTCGTGCAGAAGGAAGTCGTGGATGAGGTCGAGAACCCCGGCACGCAGATGAGCCTCGATGACGCGAAGGCCATCTCCGCCAAGTACAATGTCGGCGATATCGTCAACATTCCCGTCGACAACATCGAATTCGGCCGCATCGCCGCGGGCAACGGCAAGCAGGTCATCATCCAAGGCCTGCGCGAAGCCGAGAGCGGCATGGTCTACGACGAATACAACTCCAAGCAGCATGAAATTCTCACCGGTGTCGTCACGCGCATCGATCCCCGCACGGGCAATGCGTCCCTTCGCATCGGCACCGGCGCGGAAGCGACAGACGCCATTCTTCTCGCCGGCGAGCAGGTCAAGGGTGAGACGCTCATCGAGGGTCAGCGCATCAAGGTCTACCTTGTCGACGTGCGCCGCCAGTCGAGAGGCCCGCAGGTCGTGATTTCCCGCACGCATCCGGGTCTCGTCAAGCGCCTTTTCGAGCTTGAAGTGCCCGAGATTTACGACGGCACAGTCGAAATTCGCTCCATCGCCCGCGAGGCGGGCTCCCGCACGAAGATGGCGGTGTGGAGCAACGACGAGAACGTTGATCCCATCGGCGCGTGCGTCGGCCCCCACGGCCAGCGCGTGAACAGCATCGTCGAAGAGCTGCGCGGCGAAAAGATCGACATCATCAAGTACAGCGACGATCCCGCGGAGTACATCGCCGCGGCGCTCGCTCCGGCGGACGTTGTCGACGTGCGCCTTGCCGAAGAGGGCAAGGCCTGCCGCGTCATCGTGCCCGACGATCAGCTTTCCCTTGCCATCGGCAAGGAGGGCCAGAACGCACGCTTAGCCGCGCGTCTCGTCGGCTACAAGATCGACATCAAGCCCGAGAGCTATCGCGAGGATACGCAGGAATAAAGCAAAGGAGGGCGGCTCATGCAGAAAGTGAAGAAGATCCCGCAGCGCCAGTGTGTGGGCTGCCGCGAGATGAAGGACAAACGCGCGCTCATTCGCGCCGTCAAATCGCCGCAAGGCGAGGTGTCGCTCGACTTTACGGGCAAAAAGCCCGGGCGCGGCGCTTACGTCTGCCCGAACAGCGAATGCCTCAAGCGGGCGCGCAAATCCCGCGCGCTCGAGCGCGCGCTGGACACGGCCATCCCCGAGAGCGTCTATGAAGAAATGGAAAAGGAGATGGCAAACGGTGGATAAACTGCTCAATCTGATCGGCCTTGCCAAAAAGGCCGGAAAGCTGGAGGTCGGTGAAGAGCCCGTTGGCGCGGCGGCACGAAGCAAGCACGCGCGGCTCATCCTCATCGCCTCGGATGCGGCGGACAACACACGCCGCCGCGCGCTCCACTTCGGCGAGGCGGGCGAGTGCATCTGCCTTGAGATCCCGCCGACGAAGGAGGACCTCGGCAGAGCGCTGGGGCGCACATCCTGCGCGCTGCTGGCGCTGACGGACATCGGCTTTGCCGAGGCCGTGGCGAAAAAGCTGGCGGAAAGTGACGAAGCGCACTACGGCGAGGCGGCCAAGCGCCTGACGATCAAGGCGGCACGCGCCGCCGAGCGGAGGAAAGAGCTCAAGCAGCACGAAAAAAATGTGCGCACCGGCAAGAAAAAGCCGCATCAGGAAGAACCACAGCCCGCTCCCGCCGCAAAGGCCAAGAGCGCGGAAAAGAGCGAGAGCAAGCGCCCGAGAGGCGCGGTCAAGCACGGACGCACGCGCGCCGAGAGAGAAAAGGCGCACCGCGCCGCGGAAAAGCAGCGCGCGGCAAGGCGCTTTGCCCATTCCCGCCCCGTGAAGAAGGGCAAGGGCAGCATCAAGGAAGACAGTAAGCAGAGATCACAACACACGGAGGTGCAATAATTTGGCTACTACAATGAACAAGAACAAGGTATCCGATATGGCAAAGGACTTCGGCCTTACGTCGAAGGACATTCTGTCCGTTCTGAGTACCTATGAGGACGGGAGCAAGAAGCCTTCGCAGGTGTTGTCCGCGGACGAGGTCAACCTGATCTTCGAGCATCTGACGCAGAAGCATCAGGTGAAGATCGAGTCGATCTACGCCGAGTCCGCTCCCCAGAAAAAACCCGAGCCCAAGGCTGCCCCCGCCCCCGCGCAGAACCAGCCGAAGGCGAATAATGCCCAGAACCAGCCGAGAAATAACAATAATAACGGCGGTAGCCGTCCCCAGCCCCAGCAGGGCCAGCAGGGTAAGCCCGCCCAGCCGCAGCAGAACACCCAGCCGGTGCAGCAGCAGAGCAAGTCCACCGCCACGCAGCATCCCACGACGCGCGTGCCGGAAAAGAAGATCGTCGACACCCGCAAGGTCACGAACGTCAACCTTGACAAGTACGACGAAAAGCTGCAGGACATGGCCGAGCGCTCCGGTGACCGCCGCGACTTGGAGCGCGGCAGCAAGGAGAAGTTCCGCAACAACAGAAACCGCAACAACCGCCAGCAGCCGTTTTCCGGCAAGCGCAAGCAGGAGGAGGCCGAGAAGATGCGCCGCCTGCAGCTTGAGATCGCGAAGAAGACGCCGCTGACCGTCAAAATTCCCGACGAGATCTCCGTCGGCGAGCTGGCCTCCCGCATGAAGAAGACGGGTGCCGAGGTCGTCAAGTGCCTGATAAAAAACGGCGTGATGGCATCCCTTTCCCAGATGATCGACTTCGACACCGCGTCCTTTGTCGCTGAAGAGCTCGGCTGCAAGGTCGAAAAGGAAGTCGTCGTGACGATTGAGGAAAAGCTCATCGACGATCACGAGGACAGCGCCGACGAGCTCCAGCCCCGCGCGCCGGTCGTCGTCGTCATGGGTCACGTCGACCACGGCAAGACGAGCCTTCTCGACTATATCCGCAATGCCCACGTCGCCTCCGGCGAGGCGGGCGGCATCACCCAGCACATCGGTGCCTATCAGGTGCAGATCAAGGGCAAGCCCATCACCTTCCTCGATACCCCGGGCCACGAGGCGTTCACCTCCATGCGTGCCCGCGGCGCGATGATCACGGATATCGCCATCCTCGTCGTTGCGGCAGAGGACGGCATCAAGCCGCAGACCATCGAGTCCATCAACCATGCCAAGGCCGCTGAAATTCCCATCATCGTCGCCATCAACAAGATGGATAAGCCCGACGCCAACCCCGAGCGCATCAAGCAGCAGCTGACCGAGTACGGCCTTGTTGCCGAAGACTGGGGCGGTGACACCATTGTCTGCCCCATCTCCGCCAAGACCGGCATGGGCATCGACAACCTGCTCGAAATGGTCGCGCTGACCGCCGAGGTCGCCGAGCTCAAGGCCAACCCCAACCGTGCCGCGTCCGGTGCTGTGGTCGAGGCGCGCCTTGACAAGGGCCGCGGCCCGATCGCAACGCTGCTCGTCCAGAACGGCACGCTCCATCAGGGCGACATCATCATCGCCGGTACGGCCGTCGGCCGCGTGCGCGCGATGATGAGCGACAAGGGCCAGAAGCTCACCACCGCGGGCCCCAGCGTGCCTGTGGAGATTACGGGCCTTGGCGAAGTGCCCGAGGCCGGCGCCCACTTCAACGCCGTCGCCGACGAGCGCCTTGCCCGCGAGCTTGTCGAGCAGCGCAAGGAAGAGGAAAAGCGCAAGGCCAACGCCCCCATCACAAAGGTCTCGCTCGAGGACCTGTTCAGCCAGATCCAGGCGGGCGAGATGAAGAATCTCAACATCATCGTCAAGGCGGACGTCATGGGCTCGGTCGAAGCCGTCAAGGCGTCGCTTGAGAAGATCTCCAACGACGAGGTCCGCGTGCGCGTCATCCACGGCGCGGTCGGCGCGATCAACGAGAGCGACGTCATGCTCGCCGCGACCTCGAACGCCATCATCGTCGGCTTCAACGTCCGTCCGGACGCCGCGGCGCGCGACAGCGCGGCCCGCAACCATGTCGACATGCGCATGTACCGCGTCATTTACGACGCCATCGACAAGATCGAGGCCGCTATGAAGGGTATGCTCGCGCCGAAGTTCCGCGAGGCCATCATCGGCCACGCCGAAATTCGCCAGACCTACAAAGTCTCGTCCGTCGGCACCGTCGCGGGCTGCTATGTCACCGACGGTAAGATCCAGCGCGCGTGCGACGTGCGTATCGTGCGCGACGGCATCGTCGTCCACGAGGGTCACCTCGCCTCGCTCCAGCGCTTCAAGGACTCCGTCAAGGAAGTCGCGCAGGGCTACGAGTGCGGCCTGAGCTTCGAAAAGTACAACGACATCAAGGTCGGCGATATCGTTGAAGCGTACGTTATGGAACAGATCGAGCAGTAAGACTTCAAAAATCCGCGAAGCGAATTTTTGAGTAGGATTCAGGCTGCGTCAGCGCACTCGCTGCGCTCGCACGTTTGCAGCCTGTAAAGTGTATTTCTGACGCACAGGTCGTCAGAAATACAGATCAAGATTTTTGCGCCGTGCGCGGCGCAATGTTTAGAAGCCTTAAGGTAGGGGCGGGCGTTCGCCCGCCCTTGCTTTTTTCAAAGGAGGAATAAAAATGGCAAGCAATCGCATTGGACGCATCAATGAAGAGATCCAGCGCGAGCTCAGCTCGCTCTTCCGCACGCTCAAGGACCCGCGCGTCCAGAGCGGCATGGTGACCATTACCCATGTGGACACGACGAGCGACCTGCGCTATTCGCGCATTTACGTGAGCGTTCTCGAAAAGTCGCTCGAAAAGGACGTCATTCGCGGTCTCAAGAGCGCGGCGGGCTATCTCCGGCGCGAGCTGGGCGCGAACATGTCGCTGCGCTACACGCCGGAGCTGCAGTTCATCGCGGACGACTCCATCGAATACGGCGCGCACATCTTAGAGATGCTGCGCGACCCGCGCGTGGTGAAGCCTGCGAACCCCGAAAACGAAACACGGAACACGGAGGATGAGCAGGAATGACCGTTTCCGAAGTCGCGGCATATCTCCGCGCGCACGACAAGTACCTCATTCTCACCCATCGCCGTCCGGACGGCGACACGCTCGGCTGCGCTGCGGCGCTGTGCGCCATGCTGCGCCAGATGGGCAAGACCGCGGGCATCCTCTATAACCGCGAGACGACCGAGCACTTCGAGCAGTACGTCGAGCAGTATTGGGTCGCGGACGATTTTGACTATGAGACGGTCGTCTCCGTCGACCTCGCCGCGCTGAGCCTGTTCCCCGACAACGCCGAGATGTTCAAAACGCGCGTTGACCTCGCCATCGACCATCACCCGAGCTACGAGGGCTTCGGCAAGGAGAGCTGTGTGCATCCCGAGTGCGCCGCCTGCGGCGAAATTCTGTGCGAGCTCGCGCAGGAATTAGGACAGCTCACACCCGAAGTCGCGCTGCCGCTCTATGTCGCCGTGTCGACCGATACGGGCTGCTTTGTCTACTCCAACGTCACGGCGAACACGCACCGCGTGGCCGCGGCGCTGATGGAGACGGGCATCGACTATAAAGCCGCCAACAAGCTGCACTTCCGCACAAAGAGCAAAAAGCGCCTGGCGCTTGAGGGAGAGCTGCTGCGCACGATGGAATTCTACGACGAGGACCGCGTCGTCATCGTCGCCGTGCCGCAGTCCTTACAAAAGAGCATGGCGCTTTCCGAGGCCGACATGGAAGACCTTGCGTCCCTCGGCGGCTTGGTCGAGGGCACGGACTGCGCTGTGACGATGAAGGAAACGAAGGACGGCGCGTGGAAGGTCAGCGTGCGCACAGGCGCGCGTGTCAACGCGACGCTCGCCTGCTCGTTCCTCGGCGGCGGCGGACACCGCGCGGCGTCCGGCTGCCTCATTGAGCACGCGGACTATGAGACCGCGCGCGCCATGATCCTGAACGCCATCGCCGAAGCGGTGGCGGAAGAGGCATGAGCACGATCCGCAAGGCAGCGCGCGCCGATTTGGACGCGGTGTGCCGCATTTACGACCAGATCCACACGGCAGAGGAGCGCGGTGAGGCCGCGATCGGCTGGCAGCGCGGCGTGTATCCCGAGCGCGAGACGGCGGAGGCCGCGCTTGCGCGCGGCGACCTTTTCGTGCAGGAGCAGAACGGTGAGATCGTCGGCACGGCCATTCTCAACCAAACGCAGGTCGATTCCTACGCGGGGGCGCACTGGCGCTATGACGCGCCGGACAGCGAGGTCATGGTGCTGCACACGCTCGTCATCGACCCCGAGGCCAAATCGCGCGGCCTTGGTCGCGAGTTTGCGGCATTTTACGAGGGCTATGCCCTCGCGCACGGCTGCCGGTACCTTCGCATCGACACGAACGCGCGCAATGCGCGCGCCCGCCGCTTCTATCAAAAGCTCGGCTACGCCGAGATCGGCGTCGTGCCGTGCACGTTTAACGGTATCGCCGGTGTGCAGCTCGTGCTGCTTGAAAAGCGGCTGCCGCCGCTGCGACAAATCACGGCGGACGAAGCGCCGCGCCTGCGCGCGTGCGTGCAGGCCTTGTCCGAGCACCACAACCGCGTGTCCGTGAATTTCAAGGGCAGCTATCCGAGCCGGCCCTATGATAAAACGTTGTCGCTTTTTGCACAGGCGCTGGAAGAAAACGTCTCGCGCATCGCGGTCATCGAAGAGGACAGCGGGATCGCCGGCTTCTGCAAGGTCGACCTGCACGGAGACGGCACGGGCAAGCTCGACTACCTCGTCGTTCTGCCGCAGTGCCGCGGCAGGAAATACGGCAAGGCCCTGATGGACTGGGCGATGGCGGTATTTTCGGGCAGCGGCGTCCGGAAGATCGAAGTCAAGGTGGTCGACAGCAACGACGCCGTCCACCTCTACGAGAAATACGGCTTTCGCATGAACGCGCATATCTTGGTGCGCGGCGAGTAGAAAGAGAACTGCGTTTTGTCTGCCGGCAAAACGCTTGTACGGCGCAAAAGCGCCGAAGGCTTGGCGCAAAGGAGGCCATTTATGCCCAACGGCATTGTAATTATTGATAAGCCCCAGGGCTGGACGAGTATGGATGTGTGCGCCAAGCTGCGCGGCATTTTGCATGAAAAGCGCGTCGGCCACGCGGGGACGCTCGACCCCATGGCGACGGGTGTTCTGCCCGTGTTCGTCGGGCAGGCGACCAAGGCCGTCTCCTTTGCCGAGGGCGGGCAAAAGGTCTACGAGGCCGTTTTACAGCTCGGCCTTGTGACCGACACGCAGGATACGACCGGCGAAACGCTCGAAGAGCGCGCCGTGACCGTCACGGAGGACGAGGTGCGCGCGGCGCTGCCGCGCTTTCTCGGCGAGATTGAGCAGATCCCGCCGATGTACTCGGCCATCAAGGTAAACGGCCAGAAGCTCTACGACCTCGCCCGTCAGGGTCGTGAGGTCGCGCGCAAGCCGCGCAGAATCACGATCTTCGACCTTACGCTGACGCAGAATTTGGGAAACGGGCAGTATGCCCTGCGCGTCGTTTGCTCGAAGGGCACCTACATCCGCACGCTGTGCCACGATCTCGGTCAGGCGCTCGGCTGCGGCGGCTGCATGGCAGCGCTGCGCCGCACGGAGGCGTCGAACTTTCGCATCGACGAGGCCGTGACGCTTGAGGACGTGCAGCGCGAGGGCGAGGCCCTGCTCCGCCCCACGGACAGCCTGTTCCGGCAGTATCCGGCCTACACCATCCCGAGCGCCGAGCAGGAGCGCAAGTGCCTCTGCGGCAATCCACTGCGCGCAAAGCTCCCAGACGGGCTGTACCGCGTCTACGGGCGCGACGGGGCGTTCCTTGCCCTGTCGGAGGCGAAGGACGGCACGCTCACCTCGAAACGAAATTTTTTCAGCGTGTGACGCTGACGCAAAAAGGAAACCGAAACTATGAATGAATCCACAGTCATCGCCCTGGGTTTTTTCGACGGGGTGCATATCGGGCACGGCGAGCTGCTCAAAATGGCGGTGCGCCGCGCGCAGGAGCGCGGCTGCCGCTCCGCGGCGTTCACGTTCGACCGCTCGCCGCGTGAATTCGTCACGGGAAAGCCCGTGCCGCTGCTGACAACACCGTCTGAGCGCGCAAACATCATCCGCACACAATACGGCGTGCAGGAGGTCTTTGTCGAGCCGTTCGACCAAAGCATGATGACCATGCCGTGGGAAGACTTTATCTCAGAGCTTCTCGTCAGGAAGTATCACGCGGTGCACCTTGTCGCGGGACATGACTTCCGCTTCGGCCACAAAAATGAGGGCGATGTGGAAAAGCTCAGAAGTTACTGCGCCGCCCACGGCCTCGGCTGCGACATCATCCCGCGCGTCGAAAAAGACGGTGTGACCGTCTCTTCAACTTATATCCGCTCGCTTCTGGAAGCGGGCGAGGTCAGACGCGCCGCGGAATTTCTCGGCCATTATTTTTCCGTGGAGGGCACGGTGCGCCACGGCGAGGGCATCGGCAAAAAAGCCCTTTTCCCGACGGCAAACCTCATCCCCGAAGAGCACATCATCGCCTTGAAGCGCGGTGTGTACGCCACGCGCGCGCATCTGCCGAACGGCGAGACATGTGTGGGCGTGACGAACGTCGGTGTGCGGCCGACGGTGAGCGACAAGAACACCGTGACGATCGAGACATATCTTGTCGGCTTCGATGACGACCTGTACGGGCAGAAATTACAGCTCGACTTTTTCGACTACCTGCGCGAGGAGAAGAAGTTCTCCTCCACGCAGGAGCTGCACGACATGATCGCGCAAAACGCCCGCGAGGCAGAAATGATCGTCAAATAAGCATCAACGTGAACGAGAGAACCGGCAGTTTTCAAAACTGCCGGTTCTTTTTTTTGCGCGTGTATTTCCCGACAGGCTTTTTCTTTCCGCTCGTTTACAATAATCCCCGACACAATAAATCGACGCACAGGGAGGGGACAGGCTGTGAAGGTGATCGAGCTGCTCAAAAGCAAGGAATGGTCCGGAAAGGTCATCGACTGCGTGCTGCGCTTTGCGCTCTCGTTCGCGCTTGCGCTTGCGCAGGTGTTCGGCGGCTACGCGCCGCTCGCGCTCGGCATGATCGGCGCATCGGGCGCAGGATTGCGGGGGGTGAGCGCGCTGATCGGCGCGTCGGCGGGCGCTGTGCTGTTTCTGCCGTTTTCGCATGCACTTAGGACCTTCGCCGCGGGCGTTCTGATCTTCACGGCGAACAACGCGTTTTTCGATCTGAAACTCTACAAAAAGCGGGCGTTTCTGCCGCTGCTGTGCGCGGGGATGATGTTCTCCGTCGAGTTTGTCTACGTCTTACGCGACGGCGTGGGCGAGGCGGCAAACTGCCTGATGGCGCTGCTGCTGTGCGCGCTCGGCGCGATGAGCGGCCGCGCGCTTTTGTCGACCGGCGGCAAGGAAAAGGAGGACCACCCCTACGCGCCGCTTTTCATCCTGCTCGGCGTGCTGATGGCCGCGTCCTCGTTCGAAACGGCGGACGGCTTTGCGCCGGGTCGCATCCTCTCGATGCTCGCGGTGCTGCTGTTCGCCTTTGAGCGCGGCAGCGCGTTCGCCATTCCGGCGGCGCTGTGCATCGGGCTGGGGATGGACCTCGGCGCGGGGGGCGGCAGCTTTGTCCACGCGGCGTCATATGCGTTTTCCGCGGTGCTGGTGAACGTCACAGCGCGGGGCAACCGCGTGCTCTCGGCGCTGTGGTTTGCGCTGAGCATTCTGTGCTTTGCCCTGCCGATGAACGCGCACGCGGGGCTTGTGCTGCTCTACGAGGGGCTGGCGGCGACGCTGTTATTCCTGCTGATCCCGTCGCGGTTCCTGCGCGGCAAGCGCCTTTGCAGCGACGAGGCCGCGCAGGAGGACGCCGCCGTGCGCAGAAAGATCGCGGCCTCTGCCGCGGCGCTGCGTGAGCTTTACGACAGCATCGCCCGTCCGCGCACGCTGACGGAGGAAAATCCCGCCGCCATCTTCGACCGCGCGGCGGAAAAGGTCTGCCGCGGCTGTGCGCTGTGCAGCTACTGCTGGGAAAAGGAGTATCAGCGCACCTATACCGCGCTCAATGACGCGACGGCGGCGCTGCTGCGCCGCGGGCAGGGCAGGGGCGAGGATTTCCCCTCGTACTTTTCCGAGCGGTGCATCCATTTTTCGTCGTTTTTGTCGGCCGTGAACGGCGAGCTGCGCGCCTATCTTCTGCGGCGGCAGTACCGGCGGCTGCTGGAGGACGACCGCGCGAAGGCCGCGTCGCAGTACGCTCAACTCTCCGAGCTCATGCAGAGCGCGGCGGACGGCGCGCTGCGCCCCGTATCGACGCAGCCGGTGCATTCTTACGAAGTCGGTCTTTCGCTGCGCCCCAAGCGCGGGGAACGCGTGAGCGGCGACAGCGCCGCCCACTTTGAGACCGAGGACGGCACGCTCTGCCTGCTGCTCTCCGACGGCATGGGCTGCGGTGAGGCCGCGCAGCGCGAATCGTCGATGGCCGTGCGGCTGCTGGAGCGCTTCCTGCGCGCGGGCATCGACGCGCCGCCCGCGCTCAAGACGCTCAACAGCGCATTGTCTCTTCGCGCCGAGTCGACCGACAGCTTTACGACAGTCGACCTGCTGACGCTCTCGCTCCAGACGCTTGAGGGTGAGCTCTACAAATACGGCGCGGCGCCGAGCTATCTAAAGCGCGGAGGCACGGTGCGCCGCGTGACCTGCTCGTGCCTGCCCGCGGGCTTGCAGGAGGGCTCGCCCCCGCCGGAGGCGACGCATATCAAGCTCTCGCCGGGGTGCTTTTTCGTAATGCTCTCCGACGGCGTGGCCGACAGCTTAGACGACGAATGGCTGCAAAACCTGCTTGCAGGCTGGGAGGGACATGATCCCCAGCAGCTCGTCGCGGCGATTCTGGCCGACAGTATGGAAAAGCGCGGCGGCACGGACGACGCGGGTGTTCTGGCGCTCTACATTCCCGAGGATTCAAGCGGCGCGCAGGCGGTCTGAACGCAGCAAAAATTTTTGCTCTTCCCGTATAGCGCCCGCCGCGGCGGGCATACTGGAGGCAGAATGTTTTTCCATCGGGAGGTGCTGCTTTCAATATGGTCAAGGGAACATCGCGGAGAGTGATCGTGGTCGACTCGCCGGATACGGAGCTTTTTGAACAGGCCATTTTCATCGTGCGCAACGACGCCATGAACCGAAACGGCGTCACGGCGCAGCGATTGGTAGACGAAGCCTGCCGCGTGGCGCGCACCTGCGGCCGCACGGCGACATGCAGCAAGCGCAGCTTTTTTAGGCGCGGCTCGCCCGCGCTGTGGGGCTGCATCGGCGCGGGCGGCATCGCGCTGGCATGGTTACTCAGCGTACTCATTTAGTCCATTGTTTTTTCTCCTCCGTTTTTGGGCGCGGCGAAATTGCCGCGCCCGATTTTTTTGCGCAAAACGGCAAATCAGCGCAAATTTTTAATTTACAAGTGGTTATCAATAGACTATACTATAACCTACCGTATTTTATTTGACGAGGTTATTGCCATGAATGCTGACTTTTCCCGCACCCTTGCCCTGCTGCGGCAGGAAAAGGGGATCTCCCAGCGCAAGGCCGCGAAAGAGCTCGGCATTTCGCAGGCGCTTTTGTCCCACTATGAAAACGGCATCCGCGAGCCGGGGCTCGCGTTCGTCAAAAAGGCGTGCAACTACTACCACGTCTCGGCGGACTATCTGCTCGGGCGCACGCTCGATCGCGACGGCGGCATGATCGACGCCGAATCGCTCTACGATTCGAGCGATGAAAAGGGCACGCTGCGCGGCAGCATCGCCGCCACGCTGCAAAAGAAGATGCTCGTCAACACCGCGGGCGTCCTCTTCGAGCTGCTGGGCAAGACGAACGACCGCACGCTCATCACGTCGGCAGGAAGCTACCTTGGCGGCGCGTTCTACCAGCTCTACCGCGCGCTGCACCGCGCAAGCGGTGGGAAAGAGGGGTACTTCGGCTTAGATGCCACGGCCTACCAGTCCGGCGCAGTGGACGCGCAGATGCGCGCGGACTACATCGCCTACGCCTCCTCGCTCGCGCAGCTTTCCGAAAAGGACGGCGCGTTCGCCTCTATGGAGGATGAAGCGCTCGCGTCCCTCTACCCCGGCCTCATGCAGAGCGTGACGCAGGTACTCCACAGCACCGAAGAAAAGACGAATTCCCTGCTCGGCAGGAAATAAGAATTTCCCCTGCGGCAAAACGCCTGGACGCGCCGCTTGGCGCGCGGCGTCGCCTTGCCGACAACAAACAGGAGCAACAGCTATGAACGAAAAGAACATCCGAAATTTTTCCATCATCGCGCATATCGACCACGGCAAGTCGACGCTGGCGGATCGGCTTCTTGAAAAGTGCAACGCCGTTTCTGCGCGCGAGATGGAGGACCAGATCCTTGACAACATGGACTTGGAGCGCGAGCGCGGCATCACGATCAAGGCCCGCGCCGTCACGTTCGATTACACCGCCGCCGACGGGCAGGTCTACACGCTCAATTTGATCGACACGCCGGGCCACGTCGACTTCAACTACGAGGTCTCGCGCTCGCTCGCGGCGTGCGAGGGCGCGCTGCTCGTCGTCGACGCCTCGCAGGGCATCGAGGCACAGACGCTCGCAAACACGTATCTCGCGATGGAGCACGACCTTGAAATTCGCCCCGTGCTCAACAAGATCGACCTGCCCGCCGCCGACCCCAAGCGCGTCAAGCAGGAGATCGAGGACATTTTAGCCATCCCCGCCGAGGATGCGCCCGAAATCTCCGCCAAGCAGGGCATCAACATCGACGCGGTGCTCGAGGACATCGTGCAGAACCTTCCCTGCCCGCAGGGCGACCCGAACGCGCCGCTTCAGGCGCTGATCTTCGACAGCTATTACGACGCCTACCGTGGCGTCATCGTCTACATGCGCTTGAAGCAGGGCACGATCAAGCCCGGCATGGAGGTCAAGATGATGGCCACGGGCGCAACGTTCAAGGTGCTCGAATGCGGCTTGATGCGCCCGCTGGGTCTGGAGCCTGCGAAGCAGTTAGAGGCCGGTCAGGTCGGCTACTTCACCGCAAGCATCAAGGACGTGCATGAGACGCAGATCGGCGACACGGTCACAGGCGTCGAGCATCCCGCGAGCGAACCGCTGCCGGGCTACCGCAAGGTGCGCTCGATGGTCTACTGCGGCATTTACACCGAGGACGGCAGCAAATACCCGGATCTTCGCGATGCGCTGGAAAAATTGCAGCTCAACGACGCTTCGCTGACGTTTGAGCCGGAATCATCCGTCGCGCTGGGCTTCGGCTTCCGCTGCGGCTTCCTCGGCATGCTGCACATGGAGGTCATTCAGGAGCGGTTGGAGCGCGAATTTGACTTAGACCTCGTCACCACGCTCCCGAGCGTCATCTACGAGGTATATAAGACCGACGGCACGATGGTGCGCGTCGACAACCCGCACAACTACCCCGACCCCGCTCACATCGAACGTGCCGAGGAGCCCTACGTCAAGGTGACGATCGTCACGCCGCCCGATTACGTCGGCAATATCATGCCGATGTGTCAGGACCGCCGCGGCGAATTCAAGGATATGCAGTACCTCGACACCTACCTTGTCGAGATGCATTACGAGATGCCGCTCAACGAGATCATCTACGACTTTTTCGACACGCTCAAGGCCAACACCAAGGGTTACGCCTCGCTCGACTACGAGCTCTCCGGCTACCGCCCGAGCGAGCTCGTCAAGGTCGATATCCTGCTCAACGGCGATCAGGTGGACGCGCTGTCGTTCATCGCGCACCGCGACAAGGCCTACGCCCGCGCGAGAAAGCTGTGCGAAAAGCTCAAGGACAACATTCCCCGCCAGCTCTTTGAGATCCCCATTCAGGCGGCCATCGGCGGGCGCATCATCGCGCGCGAGACCGTCAAGGCCATGCGCAAGGACGTTTTGGCCAAGTGCTACGGCGGCGATATCAGCCGAAAGAAGAAACTGCTCGAAAAGCAGAAGGAGGGCAAAAAGAAAATGCGCTCGCTCGGCACCGTGCAGGTGCCGACAGAGGCGTTCCTCGCTGTCCTCAAGCTGGATGAATAAGAAAACCACGATCAGAAAGACAGTAAAGGAGTGCGATCAGATATGCTTTTGGATCATTATGTCAGTGCCATGGACAGCTGGAAAGGGCGCATCGACAGCGAGACCGATTACGACGCGTTTCGCTGGCACCAGTGGGTGCAGCCCATCGACCTGAACGACGGCAGCGCGCCGTTCACCGGCAAGCTCGGCTTTGCTTTCATCGGCTTTTGCAGCGACAAGGGCGTCGCGCGCAACAAGGGCCGCACTGGCACGGCGCTCGCGCCGGACTTTGTGCGCGGCCAGATGTCGGGCCTTCCGTGCACGTTCTCGCAGGAGGTCAAGCTCTACGACGCGGGCGATATCATCTGCGATGAAATTTCGCTCGAAGAGGGCCAGCGCGAGCTGGGCTGCGCCGTGGAGGAAATTCTGCGCCGGAACCTGTTCCCCATCGTGCTCGGCGGCGGCCACGAGACGACGTTCGGCCACTTCCAGGGCCAGCATAACTTCTTAAAGGACAAGGGCAAGACGCCGGAGCTCGGCATCGTCAACTTTGACGCGCACTTCGATCTGCGCCCGTACGACATGGGCAACTCCTCCGGCACGATGTTCCGCCAGATGGCGGATGTCTGCAAGGCCGAGGGCACACCGTATCACTATTTCCCCATCGGCATCCAGCAGCACAGCAACACCGTGAGCCTCTTCAAAAAGGCCGAGGAGCTCGGCGTCGACTATGTGCTCGCCAAGGATTTACAGGCCTCGAACTTAGAGTCCATCCTTGAGCGCATGGACCAGTTTCTCTATCAGTGCGACGATACGTACATCACCGTCTGCTCGGACGTCTTCTCGTCCGCGTTTGCCCCGGGCGTCAGCGCGCCGCAGTCGCTCGGCCTCGACCCCGAGATCGTGCTGCCGCTCATCAAGCATGTGCTGCGCACGCGCAAGGTCCGCGGATTCGATATCTGCGAGATCTCCCCGCGGTTCGACCAGGATAATACGACCGCCAACCTCGGCGCGGTCATTATTTTTGCGGTGGTCAATACATTGTGCAGGCTCAATGGTTTGAGCATCTGAAATTTCAGCGCGCCAGCGCTGCTCCTTATTCCCCTGCGCCGCGCAGGGGAGCGGGAAAAGGGGGATACTCTCTTTCACAAAAGAGAGTATCCCCCTTTTGATCCCCCGAGAGAAAGGTTTTCCATTGCAGGCGAGCAGCTTGAAGAGTTGCGGCGCTTGCCGATTGCACTACCTGCGCGCGGCGCTGCCGCGTTTAGTTCTGCTATACGATTTGGTGTGCTTCCATTATCCGCTGCCGCTCTGCTGATCTTGTTTTGGTGCAGCCTAATCACCTGCCACGGACAACGCATGCTATTTCGATAGTGCGTACTGCGGCGAGCGCCAGCAATGCTAAACAATCCAAAGTAGGCGGAAATTGCTGAAGACTGCCGAATCGCAGGCAAAGCGGCAGCGGAGATAGAAGTAAGACAAATCGTTTAGATTCATCACTTGGCAGGCACTCCCATTCCAGAGGCATAAAAGTCATTCAAGCCAGAGACTGCCAATCAAAAGCCTTTCTCCTGGGGTTCCAAAGGGGATATTCTCTTTCGCGAAAGAGAATATCCCCTTTGATTCGTGCAGCGCCGACGGCGCTGCCTTCCCCTCCGCACCTGTGCGGAAACAACGCTCCCCAATGTGGAGCTTTTTTAACGCATGGGTCATTTTGCCCGCTTGAGGCAATACCAATTCCATGCTATACTTATCGTTAAGAAAACGACAAATTCAAAGGAGAACTGCATGGAGAGCATTTTTGAAAAACGTCTTACCGTCACGCCCGACTACTGTGACGCGTCGGGCGCGCTGTCGCCGTTGGCGGCGTTTACGATTTTTCAGGGCATCGCAGCGCAGCACGCGGAGGTGCTGGGCGTCGGCAGCAGCGCGATGGCGAAAAAGGGTGAATTCTGGCTCACGGTCCACACGCGCGTCGATCTCTTTGAGCGCGCGTACCTGATGGACGAACTCACGGTGCGCACGTGGGCGGAGGCGTGCAGCGAGCGCGACGTACGCACGTACCGCAGTTACACACTCTCGCGCGGTGAGGCGGTCATTGCCCGCGGCAAGACCGAGTGGGCCATCTTAGGACCGGAGCAGAAGATCATCCGCTTTGGCGACTCGGGCTTTCCGAAGGACTACCCCTTCCCCGCCGAGACGGCCATCCCCGAAAAATTGCAGCGCTTCCATGAAAAGTTTGAGGACGCCGACCTCTTCTCGCACTACGCCGTGCGGTCGACGGACATCGACCTCGGCCACCACATGAACAACGTGGCCTATGTGCGCCTGCTGCTCGACTGCTTTTCGGCAAAGGAGCTCGCGAGCGGTAATATTCAATCGGTCGAGCTACACTACTCAACGCCGTGCTTCGAGGATGAGGCGCTGACGGTCTACAAGAAGTCACTCGATGACGGCACGTGCCGCATCGGCATCGTCAAGCCGGACGGCAAAACCGCCTCGCAGGCGTGCGTGACGTTCAAAAAGTGAGGACGCGGCGGCAGCGAAATACTTTTTACAGGGCCTTACGATGGGGCTTGCATACGTCGCGCCCATCGGGCTGCAAAATTTATTCGTCATCAACTCGGCGCTGACGCACACGCGAAAGTGCGCACTTTTGACGGCGCTCATAGTCATCTTTTTCGACGTGACGCTCGCGCTCGCGTGCTTTTTCGGCGTGGGCGCGGTCATGCAGCGCTATGAATGGCTGCAAATGGTCATCCTGCTGCTCGGCAGCCTGATCGTGCTGTATATCGGCGTCGGCCTCCTGCGCGCCAAGGCGGAGGAGATCGACCGCAGCCGGACCGCGGACTCGATCCCCAAGACCATCTCGTCCGCCTGTGTGGTCACATGGTTCAACCCGCAGGCACTCATCGACGGAACGATGATGCTCGGCGCGTTCTACGTGACGCTGCCCGCGGCGCAGAGCACGTCGTTTATCAGCGGCGTGGCGCTCGCGTGCTGCCTGTGGTTCACGGGGCTGACGCTGCTCATCTCGCTTTTCAGCGACAATTTCACGCCCAAAACGCTCGTTGTCATCAATAAGGTCTGCGGCGTGATCATCGTTTTCTACGGCTGCAAGCTGCTCTACAGCTTCCTGACGATGGTATTTTGATCTCAGTGCTCAAAAAAGCGGTTCCCGTTTGGGAACCGCTTTTTATTGTTCTTTGCGCTGTTTAGTTGTTGCTGGCGTTCGTGGCGCGGAGGGTGACGTCGTGATAGCCGCCCTCGACGATGCTGGTGGCGGAGACGAGCGTGAGCTTCGCGTTCTTCTGCAGGTCAGGGATCGTCGTCACGCCGCAGTTGCACATGGTCGACTTGACCTTGTAAAGGCTTCTTGCGACGTTATCCTGCAGGGAGCCCGCGTAGGTGACGTAGGAATCCACGCCCTCTTCAAACGCAAGGCCCGTCTTACCGCCGAGGTCGTAACGCTGCCAGTTGCGCGCGCGGTTCGAGCCTTCGCCCCAGTATTCCTTGACGTACACGCCGTTGACGAGCAGCTTGTTCGTCGGCGATTCGTCGAAGCGAGCGAAGTAGCGGCCCAGCATCAGGAAGTCCGCGCCCATGGCGAGCGCAAGCGTCATGTGATAGTCGTGCACGATGCCGCCGTCGGAGCAGATGGGGACATACACGCCGGTCTCGCGGAAGTATTCGTCGCGCGCGGCGCTCACCTCAATGAGCGCGGTGGCCTGGCCGCGGCCGATACCCTTCGTTTCGCGCGTGATGCAGATGGAGCCTCCGCCGATGCCGACTTTGACAAAGTCCGCGCCGCTCTCGGCGAGAAAGCGGAAGCCGTCGCGGTCGACGACGTTGCCCGCGCCGATCTTGATGGTATTGCCATAGTTCGCGCGCACGTAGTCGATGACCTTCTTCTGCCAGACGGAGTATCCCTCGGACGAGTCGATGCACAGCACATCCGCGCCAGCCTCCACAAGCGCGGGGATGCGCTCGGCGTAGTCGCGGGAGTTGATGCCCGCGCCGACGAGGTAGCGCTTCTTGTCGTCCTGAAGCGCAAGGGGGTGCTCCTTGTGCTCGGCGTAGTCCTTGCGGAAGACGAAGTAGAGCAGGTGGTCGTTTTCATCCACGATGGGCAGCGCGTTGAGCTTGTGCTCCCAGATGATGTCGTTAGCCTCCTTGAGCGTGGTCGACGCAGGAGCGGTGACGAGCTTTTCGCGCGGAGTCATGAACTCGCGCACCTTCAAATCAGTGCTCATGCGGCTCACGCGGTAGTCGCGGCTCGTCACGATGCCGAGGAGCTTGCCGTTGGGCGTTGCGTCCTCGGTGATGGCGACGGTCGAGAAGCCGTTTTTCTCCTTGAGGGCCAGCACGTCGGCCAGCGTGTGCTCGCTTGTCAGGTTCGAGGCTGACGGCACAAAGCCCGCCTTATTGCTTTTCACGCGGCGCACCATCTCGGCCTCGCTCTCGATGGACTGGGAGCCGAAGATGAACGAAAGGCCGCCCTCTTTGGCCAGCGCGATGGCCAGCGTGTCGTTCGACACCGACTGCATGATGGCCGAGACCATCGGGATATTCAGGCTGATGGGGCACTCCTCCTGCCCCTTGCGGTAGCGCACGAGGGGCGTTTTGAGCGAGACGTTGTCAGGAATGCAGTCCTCGGACGTGTAACCGGGGACGAGCAGATATTCGCTGAACGTGTGAGACGGTTCGGGATAATAATAAGCCATTGGGTCTGCTCCTCTCTTCTTAAATTACTTGAAATAGCGCACGGCAGAGGTGAACAGCTCCATCTCATACTGTCCGGGAACGTTGCGGTAAAGCTCCTTGCCGATGCGCTCGGTGTGCCCCATCTTGCCGAATACACGGCCATCGGGCGAGGTGATGCCCTCGATGGCACAGATCGAGCCGTTGGGGTTGAATGCTGCATCCATTGTAGCATACCCGTCAAGGTCTACGTACTGCGTGGCGATCTGGCCGTTTTCGGCGAGCTTCTTCACAAGCTCTTCGGATGCGAGGAAGCGGCCCTCGCCGTGCGAAATGGGCACGGTGTAAATGTCGCCGACCTTCGTACCCGCAAGCCAGGGGGACTTGTTGGAGCACACGCGCGTGCGGACCAGACGGGACTGGTGGCGGCCGATGACGTTGTAGGTCAGCGTCGGAAAATCAGCGTCGGTGTCCATGATCTTGCCATAGGGAACGAGACCGAGCTTGATGAGCGCCTGGAAGCCGTTGCACACGCCGAGCATCAGACCGTCGCGCTTTTCGAGGAGGTCCGTGACCTGCTCCTTGACCGCGGCGTTGCGGAAGAACGCCGTGATGAGCTTGGCACTGCCGTCGGGCTCGTCGCCGCCGGAGAAGCCGCCGGGGATGACGATGATCTGGCTATCCTTGACGGCCTTGGCAAAGCGCTCGACGCTGTCAGCAACGTCGGCGCTCGTTAAGTTGCGGATGATGAACTGCTCGGCGTCCGCGCCTGCTTCGAGCAGGGCGCGCTGGGTGTCGTACTCGCAGTTCGTGCCGGGGAAGACAGGGATCAGCGCCTTCGGACGCGAGGTCTTGACGGCGGGCGCAACGCGCTTTTCCGTTTCATAGGTAAAGCTCTCGACCGTGCCGGCATCCTGCGTCTTCGTCGGGTAGACCGATTCGAGCACAGAATCGTTCAGGGCCAGCAGCTCAGAAATGCTCGCCTCGTCGCTGCCGATGGTGATCGTCTTCTCCGCCGTCGTGATGCCGATGCAGACGGCGTCGGGAATTTCCTCGGTGAGCTCGGCGACAATCGCGCCGGGCATGGGCCGGTACCAGTCGAGAGCGGTCGAGGCCGCGGCAAAGCCGACCTCGTTGCCGAGCGACATCTTCATCACCGCTTCGGCAAGGCCGTTTTCGACGGCCCATGCACTCGCGGCCTTGCCCGCGCGAGCGAGCGCGGTGAAGCGCTCCCACGCGGCGGTCTTCTGCTCCGCCGTGCCGCCGTAGAAGAGATAAACGCCGTGACCGGCGGACTTGAAGTCCGTCGTCACAAGCTCGCCCGCGCACACCGGTGCAATGGCGAAGGAGATAAGCGTTGGCGGGACGTCGTGGTCTAAGAACGTGCCGGACATCGAGTCCTTACCGCCGATGGCGGCGGCGCCGAGCTCAAGCTGCGCGTCCAGCGCACCGAGGAGCGCGGCAAAAGGCTTGCCCCAGCGCACGGGCTCATTGCGGAGCTTTTCAAAAAATTCCTGTAAGGTGAGATATGCCTTGTGATAATCGGCACCCGCGGCGACGATCTTCGCGACCGAGGTGTAGACTGCGCTGTGCGCGCCCGTGTACGGATCGGCGCTCAGGGCGTCGGGGTCGCAGCCCCAGGCCATGACGCTGCCCTGCTCGGTCTTGCTACCCGGCAGCACCGGCAGCAGCGCCGCCATCGCCTGCGAGGGACTGCGCTGCGTCTTGCCGCCAAAGGGCATGAGCAGCGAGAACGCACCGACGGTGGAGTCGAAGCGCTCGGTGAGACCGCGGCGGGACGCGCTCTTGAGGCTGCCCGCCATATCGCGCAGCGTGCACGGCGCGCAAGCGGACTCCGCCTGCTTCTTTCCCGCTTCCACGCGAATGCTTGCGTGCTTGACTGCGCCGTTCGTGTTGAGGAAGGCGCGCGAAAGGTCGGCGACCGTCTGGCCGCGCCAGTGCATGACCATGCGGGGGCTCTCAGTCACGACGGCCACACGGTAGGCCTCCAGGTTTTCGGCCTGCGCGGCGGCGATGAACTTCGCCTCATCCTCCGGCGCGACGACGACGGCCATGCGCTCCTGCGATTCGGAGATCGCAAGCTCGGTACCGTCGAGGCCCTCATACTTCTTGCGCACGGCGTCGAGCTCGATCTCGAGGCCGTCGGCCAGCTCGCCGATGGCGACAGACACACCGCCCGCGCCGAAGTCGTTGCAGCGCTTGATGAGGCGGGTGACCTCGCCGTTTCGGAACAAGCGCTGGATCTTGCGCTCTTCGGGCGCGTTGCCCTTCTGGACCTCGCTCGCCATGGTGGTGAGGGACTTCATATCGTGGCTCTTCGACGAACCGGTCGCGCCGCCGATGCCGTCACGGCCCGTGCGGCCGCCGAGCAAGATAACGACGTCGCCCGGGGCGGGACGCTCGCGCACAACGTTCTTGGCGGGCGCCGCGGCGACGACCGCGCCGCACTCAAGGCGTTTGGCAATGTAGCCCTCGTGGTAGAGCTCGGCGACATGGCCCGTGGCAAGGCCGATCTGGTTGCCGTAGGACGAATATCCCGCCGCCGCGGTCTGCGCCAGCTTGCGCTGGGGGAGCTTTCCGGGAAGCGTCTCCGCGAGCGTCTTTCGCGGGTCGCCGCCGCCGGTGACGCGCATCGCCTGATGGACATAAGCACGGCCGGAGAGCGGGTCGCGGATGCAGCCGCCGATGCAGGTGGCCGCGCCGC
>OIWQ01001835.1_pt1 | contig 24020 bp, 13 predicted proteins | sample 1587571 | NCBI WGS metagenome assembly OIWQ01 (sample SAMEA3888910, study PRJEB22519) | human gut metagenome | biome: human gut; feature: human-associated habitat; material: faeces | place: Denmark | collected 2010 | reverse complement strand
TCGGGCAGGAGCACGACGATGTTCTTTCCGGCAAACTCCGGGCGGCGGGCCAGCTCGCCCGCGGCCCACAGCGCCGCGCCGGCGGTGATCCCGGCGAGAACGCCCTCGGCGCGCACGAGCAGGCGCGCGGCGGCGTAGGCGTCCTCCTCGCGGACGGGGACGATCTCGTCGACGGCGCTGCGGTCAAAGTTCTTCGGCACAAAGTTCGCGCCGATGCCCATCAGACCGTGGGGGCCTGCCTTGCCGCCGCTGAGCAGCGGGGAGGCGGCGGGCTCGACCGCGACGATATGGACAGAGGGCTGCTGCTCCTTGAGATAGCGGGCGGTGCCGCTGACGGTGCCGCCCGTGCCGACACCCGCGACGAAGGCATCGACCTGCCCGTCCAGATCCGACCAGATCTCGGGGCCGGTCGTGGCCTTGTGGATGGCGGGGTTGGCGGGGTTCACAAACTGGCCGGCGATAATGCTGTTGGGGGTCTCCTTCTGCAGTTCCTCGGCTTTGGCGATGGCGCCCTTCATGCCCTTGGAGCCGTCGGTGAGCACGAGTTGTGCGCCATATGCCTGCATAAGCTTGCGGCGCTCAACGGACATGGTCTCGGGCATGGTGATGATCACCTTGTAGCCGCGGGCGGCCGCCACCGAGGCGATGCCGACGCCGGTGTTGCCGCTCGTGGGCTCGATGATGGTGTAGTCGCCGCCGCGCACGAGCTTGCCGGCCTTCTCGGCCTCGTCGATCATGTTCTTGGCGACACGGTCTTTGACGGAGCCGGCGGGGTTGAAGTATTCCAGCTTGACGAGCACGCGGGCCTTGAGGTCCTCATCGGCCTCAAAGTGAGTGAGCTCCAGAAGCGGAGTGTGGCCGATAAGCTGATCGATGGACGTGTAAACATTGCTCATGGTGAACCTCCAAAGTGTTCAAATGACTGGATACCGTGTGGGTTTACGGTGTGAGTAGCAGCGAAACCCATAAACCTTATGGGTTGTTCTTTTTGCTGTTGGCAAGCATAGTAGACAGTAAAGCCTAGTAATGCAATAGGAAATAGAAGATTATTACGAGTCGATTAACCAGCTTGACGGGAATAGGTATTTTCAAAACCAATTTTTCGGCTAGAATTTCTACGAATTAAAAGACCGAAAGGCAGCAATATATATGTTGGTTTCCACAAAGGGCAGATATGCCCTGCGCGTTATGGTCGACCTGGCCGAGCACCAGGCGGCAGGCCGCATTCCCCTCAAAGAGATCGCCGCGCGTCAGGGGATTTCGGAGAAATATCTGGAGAACATTTTGGCCACGCTCGTGCGCGCCAATATGCTCTCGGGCATGCGCGGCAAGGGCGGCGGCTACGTGCTCACGCGCCCGCCCGAGCAGTACACGGTGGGCGAGATCTTGCGCCTGACCGAGGGCAGCCTGGCGCCGGTCGCATGCCTAGACGGCGACTGCAAGGGCTGCTCGCGTTCGGACGAGTGCCCCACGCTCGACGTGTGGAAGAACCTGGACAAGCTCATTAACGACTACCTCGACGGCGTGACGCTCGATGCGCTCGTAGCCCCCAACGAGGGCTACGACTACGTCATCTAGCCCCACCTGCTATTGGGGGACGGGGTAGAAATGGTAGATTTTCCTGCCCTCTGAGGCTCGACAAATGACAAGGCCGCCCATCGTTGCGATGGACGGCCTTAGTTTTGGCGTGTTGTGGCGGTCCGTATCCGGTTGCTTTAGTTCCTGGCGACGCTGTCGAGAATGCTGCGCATGATGGATACCAGGATGCTGCCCATAAAGGCCGATCCAAAGCTGGCAATGGAGATACCCGCGCCCAGCAGATTGACCGACAGGTAGCTGGCCAGCTCGAGCATAAAGCTGTTGACTACGAGCTGAAAAATACCAAGCGTGATAATAGTGAGCGGCAGCGAGATGACCGTCAGGAACGGCTTGACGAGCGAGTCGACGATGTTGAGGAACAGTCCCACGAAGGCAAAGCAGACCCAGGCGTCGGCCATGCCGAAGGGCTGAATGCCGGGGACGAGAAACGTTGCGATCGCGATGGCGATTGAGGTCAAAAGCCAGTTGAGCAAAAAGCGCATGGTGGGAATCCTTTCTTGCGCATGGCGTGGTGAGGGGCGTGAGGGGCACATGCCTTTGCAACTCGGGTAGATGCGCGGGCATGGCCCTGTTTGGGCGCCCATTGTCTCAGATATTCATGGAGCTTGCGTGCGCATTCGGTTTCAAAACGGCGTTCGTCCTAGAAAACGCGCCGCTGGCAGAGAGTCTTGTCGCTTTAGTTTGGTGGTGTGCTACACTGCTACGGGCAAAAGCCACAGGCGTTGCCCTATTGCATAGAACGGGCGAACGATGTCCGATGTCAGTATCAACTTCGATGCCTTTTGGCGGGTTTGGCGGTGATCGATGAATATCGAGAACATGTTTGACAAGCCTGATGTCAAGCAGCTGGTCCACGCATTTAGCCTTTTGGACGACGAGAAAGATATCCAAGCGTTCTTGACCGATATCTGCACGCCGCGCGAGATTTGTGATCTATCGCAGCGTCTGCAGGTTGCGCGTTACCTGGACGAGGGCGAGCCCTATGTTGAGGTTCAGGCGCGTACCGGCGCTTCGTCCACCACGGTGAGCCGTGTGTCCAAGGCACTCAACGGCGAGTACGGTGGCTACCGCAAGATCCTCATTAAACTGGAGGATGGCGAGTAGGTCGCGCCAAAAACGAATTGTGCAAAACCGCTCCTCCGGGGGCGGTTTTTTGATCCCCTGGGGACGGAGGAAAACAGATCACCGGGTTAGACTGACCCTCTCCATGATCCGTTTTCCTCCGTCCCCAAGGGATCAAATCTGTTGGCGTGGGGCAAATCTGTCCGCTTGGGCGGGTAGGATGGATGCATTGATTATTGCGAACAGTTTGAGCGGAGGACCATGCCTGTTCGAATCTATACCACCAATGCCGGCACGGATTTGAGCGATGCCGAGTCGGCGTTGCTTGCCGACCTTATCGCTCGCCACGGGCGTGCCGTGTTGCTGGCACCTACGTTTGCCGAGCTCGACCTGTGCCGTCATGATGCGGCGGAAGCCGGCGTTTCGCTGGGTATTGACTACAAGACGCCTACATCGTGGCTTCGCTCGCTTTGGGAGCTTTTGGGCGACGGGCGCGATTTCGTCGACAACCTGCAACGCCAGATGCTGTTTTCGGATATGGTCACGCGTCTCGATGATGCCGATCTGCAGCCGCTTTCGCGCAGCCAGGGCACGGTGCGCATGCTCGCGCGCATGGCTCGCGACGTGCTACCGGGTGTGGCGGGGACGACGGCCGAGCGATGCGGTGGCAACAACTGCCAGCCTAAGCCAAAAAGCGATGCCGAGGCTCGTGTATTCGAGCTTTTGCGCGCCTATGCGGGCGGTTTGGACCGTCGAGACATGGTCGAGCCCTGCGAGGCAGCTGACATTATGGCCGGTGCCCTGGCCGATAGCCTGCCGGCGTGCACCCGCGCCGTATGTGTGCGCGGTATCACGTCGTTTACGCACGGTCTGCTCGAGCTGCTGTCTGCCGTGGCGAACAATGGGGGAGAGGTCGTCGTGCTGCTTGCCCGCGAGCAGGCGGCGATGCGCGAGGAGCTTGCCGCGGCATTTGATGCCCGCGGCGTGCTGTTTGAGGCCGCGCCGCTGGAGGAGGATGCCGTCGCGCCTGATGCCGCTTGCGGGACCGCCGCTCAGCCTGCCTTTATTGAGGTCGCCGGCCCCCATGCCCGTGCTCATGTCTATGCGGACGCCATCGATAAGTTGGTGAAAGCGCACAAGGAGTCCAAGGTCGATAAAGCTACTGCAATGCCCACCGACCCCGTGCGCGTGCTCGTCGTTTCTGCCCGGGCACCCCAGCTGTTCGGTGAGCTCGCCTCTCGTCTGGCGGCTCGTCATATCGCTGCCGAGACAACTGAATTCACGGCGTTTTCCCAATCCATTGCGGGCAGGCAGTTTGCGGCGCTTGCCGGCCTGATCGAGCGCATGAAGGCCGCCGATGAGGGCATGGCGTCAAAGACCGAGTGGTGGCCCGCGCCGGAGCTTACCGACTGGATCTACAGTCCGCTTTCGGGCGCTGATGCCGTCAATGCCCGTACCTTCGATAAGAATATGCGTCTCTCGCGCAGCAAGACTACCGCGGGCGTAAAGAGCCTACTACAGAGCGTTCAGGGCCAGGTGAGGGGCGCGCGCAAGGCGGCGAGCGACGATAACTGGTTTAAGAACGTACCGTGTGTGGTCTCGGACGTGTTCCAGGCGCTGTGGCGTGACAAGCCCGTGACGGCGCTTAAGGCCATGCTTGCCGTTGCCGAGGCGTTGCCCGATCGCTCGCTGGGCAGCTTGGATGGCCAGGCTCGTCGCCAGGCGGAGGTAGCCCTGCTGCGCCACGCCATCGACATCCTTATGAATGGCGCCCGCGCGCTCGACGTGTCGCAGGCCGCGACCGTGCCCGTGCTCGATGGCATTCGCACCAAGGTGGACAAGCGCAGCACCGCCTACGATTACGAGACCTACGAGGTTGACCGTGCGCCACGTGCTCAGGTTCGTTTTGCTTCGCTTGCCGATGCGGCAGCTCTGCGCCCCGGCAGCTACGATGCCGTGCTGTTTGCCGATGTCGATCTGGACAGCTATCCGCTCTCGCACGAGGAGGGGCCGCTGGCCACGCTGACGGCGAGCCTTGGTCGCGAGGGCGTGACGCTTGAGCCCGCGGCCTTGCTGCGCGCGCGCTTTGGCCACGCGATGCAGGCGTCACGCGGCCCGGTTACGCTCGCCCGTGTGACCCACGATCGCCAGGCGCGCGAGTGCTATCCGGCTGCCGTGTGGACCGAGTTGCGGGCGCATGCCGAGGCTGACGGCGCTAAGATCGCTGACGACGCTAAGACCGCTGGTGACGCTAAAGCCGCTGGCGCCGACAAGGCGAAGTGCGTGGGTGAGGGTGATATCGTAAGGGACTTCGATCCCGCGGCGGGCGAAGGTCTCAAGCGCGAGCGCGTGACCTGTGAAGCCCCTCAACATCTGAGTGCCGAGGCCGTGCCGTATTTGGTCTTGCGCCGTCGCGATGGCGAGGGCGAGGACGCGCCGCTCGTGCCGCGCCTGACGTCCGCCTCGCAGATCGAGGCCTATTCCACCTGCCCGCTGTGCTGGTTTGTCTCGTATCGCGTCAAGCCCCAGTCTATCGACGCGGATTTTGGCAACATGGAGAAGGGCAACTTCGTCCACGACGTGCTGGAACACCTGCATGCCCGTCTGCCCCAAGAGGGCATGGAGCGCGTGACGCCCGAGAACTTGCTGCGCGCGAAGGAGCTGCTGCACGAGGTCTTTGCCGAGACCCTGGCCGAGCACGCCGGCAAGCGCGGTACCGAGGGCCCGCTGGTGCCGCTCTCTCCAGTGGAGGAGCGCCAGGCGGCCGAGATCTTGCCGCAACTGGAGGGCGTGCTCGCCTACGAGTCCGAGGCGCTCGCGCCCTTCGCGCCGCGCTACCTGGAGTTTGCGTTCAACGAGCTCCAGGTCGAGTATGCCGGCTGGCCGCTCGGCGGGCGCATCGACCGCGTGGATGTGGACGCCGAGAACCGCGCTGTGGTGATTGACTACAAGCATCGTTCGGGTGTCGAGGAGTTTAAGCTCGCCGACCCCACGGTGCGCGACGAGGAGTCGGGCGAGGCCCCCATCGACGATCCGCGCTGGCTGCCGCCCCATACCCAGACACTCATCTACGCGCAGGCCATGCGCCGGGCGCTGGGTCTAGATGCCCGTGCGGCGCTCTATTTTTCGACCAAGGGCGGCAAGCCCGCACTGCGTGGTGCCGCAAGTGCCGAGCTGCTCGAGGAAGAGCGCGGCGACGGTCGCATTCCAGGCCTCAAGAAGGGCTTTCCGGGCGAGGGCGGCAACATGGACTTCGATGCGCTGCTCGACCGCGTGGAGACCGGCATTGCCGAGCGCCTGCGCGAGCTCGAGGCGGGCGACGTCGCCGCTGTCGATCCGACGTCGGCGCAGGCCGCGCATGCGCGCTGCTCGTATAACCACGAAGGAACGTTTGTAAGGAGGGACGTGTAGACCATGGATCTTTCGACCTTGATGCCGCAACAGCTGCAAGTCGTCAAAACGCTCGACCGCCCGATGTTTGTCTCGGCGGGCGCCGGTTCGGGCAAGACCTTTACCCTCACGCGCCGCATCGTCTATGCGCTCTCGCCCGAATCCGGTCCGTTTGTCGAGCATCTGGACCAGGTGCTCGCCATTACCTTTACCAAAGACGCCGCGGCCGAGATTCGCGACCGCGTGCGCCGTGCGCTTATCGAAGAGGGTATGGACGAGGAGGCCCTGACCGTCGACGACGCTTGGATCTCGACCATTCACGGCATGTGCTCGCGTATCCTGCGCGCGCATGCGCTGGAGCTGGGCATCGACCCCGAGTTCACGGTGCTTACCGATACCGATGAGCTTATGGATCAGGCTGTCGAGCATGTGCTGGGGCGCGCGACGGCGCCCGATGCCGCGCCCGAGCTCGCCACTTCGCTTAAGGCCCTCTACGCCTGGTATCCCATGGCGGGCGAGGGCGGGACGTTTGGCGCCGGTACCACCATCAAAGGCCTGGTGCGCGACTTGCTGGAGCTATCGAGCCAGCTTCCGGGCGGCATGGACGATGTGTGCGTGGCGCGCGGCCAGGCCGACACCTCGGCGCTTGCCGATGCCTATCGTGCGGCGCTGGGCGCAAGCAAGGCCACGACCGAGAAAGCGCAGGTGGCACTCGACGCCATCGACGCGTTTGAGGCGAGCGGCAAAACCATGGAGGATGCGGCGCGACTCATGATGTCGTGCAGTATGCCTCGGGCGAGCAAGGCGTTTCCTAAGGAGCAGGTGGAGCTACTCAAGGCCGAGGCCGCCGATGCGTTTATCAATATCGTGCTTGCCTGCGGCGGCCCGGCGCTCGATGCGCTGGTGGGGCTTGCCCGTGCCGTGGAGGCGGAGTACCGTGCGCTCAAGGCCGACCAGTCCGCGTTCGATAACAATGACCTGCTGCGCATGGCGTACGAGGCGCTGCGCGACTACCCGGCTATTCGAGCTGCCTATGAGGGCCGCTTTAAGATGGTCATGATCGATGAGTTCCAGGATACCGATCAGATGCAGGTCGATTTGATTCGCTATCTGACGGGCGCGGGGGAGCGCGCGCTGTGCACCGTGGGCGATGCGCAGCAGTCGATCTACCGCTTCCGTGGCGCCGAGGTTGAGGTGTTTCGCCGCCAGGAGCGCAAGGTGGGCTCCTCTGCTGCGCCCGTGGCGGCTGTCGCATCCGATGCCCCCGCCGGCGAGCTCGTCAAGCTTGTACGCAACTTCCGCAGCCACGACGAGGTGCTGCGCTATGTGGCGCGCGTCTTTGACGGCGACACCGGTGGTTTGATGCAGGGGTTCTTGGATCTTGAACCGAGCGACAAACGCAAGGACAAGCTCAAGGCAAAGGCTTCGCGCCGCCAGGCGCTGTTCGTTGCCGGTGGCAGCACACAGGAGCGAACGCAGGCGAAAGCTCGTGCGATTGCCGAGCGGTTCCAAGCGCTCGTCAAAGCGGGGCAGCCCCAGGGCGATATGGTGCTGCTGCTGGGTCGCATGACCAATGCCGACGTCTACGCACAGGCCTTCCGCGACCAGGGGCTCGACTGCGTCATCGCGGGCGGCTCAGTCTTTGCCCAAGCTGCCGAGGTACAGACGGTGCGCGCCCTGGTTTGTGCACTCGCCAATCCGGCCGACACGGCGCAGGGCTTTATGCCACTGCTGGCCTCGCCGATGTTTGCACTCGGCGCCCAGGAGTTCCTGGCGCTGGCGACCAAGCTCGATAGCGAGACGGGCGAGACGTCGCGTCGCAACATCGACGCGGGCATCATGAGCGATTCCGATGTGCCGGGTTTGCAGGGCTTGCCGCTCGTAACGCGCGCCCGCGAGGTGCTGCGCTACGCGCTTCGTCGCGTGGGGCACGATTCGTTCGCCGCCATCGCGCGCGACGTGGTCAATGCCTCCGGCTGGTTCGTGCGTCTGGCGCAGCGCGGCCCCGAGGGCAATGCCATTGCCGCCAACGTGCTCAAGGCGCTCGACGCTGTGGCCGAGGCGGAGGCCGAGCTCGGCAATTCTCCGCGCTCCATTGCGCTCGCCTTCGACCGCTTCTTGGCGGGCAAGGAGGCCCCGGGCGCCCTCAACGAGGAGGGTGACGGCGCGGTACGCATCATGACCGTGCATGCGTCCAAGGGTCTGGAGTATCCGGTCGTAGCGGTTGCCGAGTGTTTTGGCGTGCGCAAATCGTCCGGTGCGGCACAGATGGGTCGCGTCGAGGGCGGAGCGCGGGTCGTGGCACTGCCGGCGCGCTTCGATGGCGTTAAGCTCGCCGACGGTACCTTCGTGAAGGGCGACGACGTCAAAAAGCAGTTTGAGCATGCGTTTAAGGGCAAGGGTACGTCGCTGTGGCTGCCGCCGGAGCTCATGGAGGACGTCTGTGCGACGGGTTCTCCCGCCGAGGCATTTGCCCGCCTGCGCAACGACGACCTGCAGCTTTCGCTCGAGGAGCGGGCCCGCTTGCTCTACGTTGCCATGACGCGTGCGCGCGAGCTGGTGATCTTGGCAATGGATGCCGGCGTGAGCCGCGGCAAGGTGACGGCGCCGACCTTCGATGTCGAGACGGATCTGACCTACGACGTGCTGCGCCGCATCCTGCCGACCGACAGTCTGGACATGCCGCAGCTCGATAGCGACCGTTTGGTGTTCGACAACTCCAAGCCGGGCGATTACGAGCTCATCTCGCTGGTGGACTTTACGTTTGGTGAGCAGGCGTTTGAGGCTAACGCTTCGCTGGATTCCGAGGGCAGGCTTGTTCGCGGCGATGTCGATGTCGCCGATAATGCTGCGCACTCAACTGCGCCCGGTCCTGCCGACCCCAAGCCCGATTCGTTTGAGCTTGTGTATCCCCAGGCAGTGGGCGTGCGCATGGGCATCTGTCCGTTTCCGGTGCGTGACTCGTATAGCTACTCATCAATCGCCGCGGCGCTCCATGCCGAGACGGAAGATCGTGCCGCCGAGGCGCACGTGCCCATGGACGAGGCCGGCGATGATGCGGAGTCGGATGGTTCCGAGATGACGGATGCAGACGTGGCCGCTGTCGAGCCCACCGGCAATCCCATGGCGCTGGGCTCGGCGTTCCACGCCGCCTGCCAGTGGCTCATCGAGATGGGTGCCGACGCGTTGCCCGCTGCGCGCGCCGATGCGCTGGCGTGTCTGTGGCGCCTGACGCCGGAACAGCGCGAGCGCTTCGATGTCGCTCTGGATCGCTGGCTCAAGTCGTCGGTTCGTGCCGAGCTGCTCGCGTGGCCGTGCATCCGTGCCGAGGTGCCGTTCTTCTCGCTGGGCTGCGAGGACGAGGATATCGCCCGCTACGGCGCCTATGCCGAGGGCGCCATCGATGCCTTGGCAACCGACCCGGCGGATCCGTCGCGCGCACTGGTCATCGACTACAAGACGGGTGGCACGCCGGATGAGACGCCGGAGCAGCTGCTCGAGAAACACGCCTTGCAGGCGCGCGTCTACGCTGATGTTCTGCGCAAGGCGGGCTTTGAGGCTGTGACCGTCAAGTTCGTCCGCGTGGAGCAGCCGGATCCAGCCATCTTCGTCGAACCCGCCGAGCCCCAAGTAGTCACCTACAACCTCTAGTCCTCAGATAACTTGCGGTGGAATATGGACTGTTTTGGTCAAAAAAGCCGCCAAACAGTCCGCATTTCACCGCAACTGCAAGAGGAGCCGTGTGGGTTTGGGCTAGGTTCGGGTGCCGTCCGCGCTGTGCGGTAGAATCGTAACCCTAAGAACACGAACCCGCATCGGAGCTCATCACATGGCATTCGTCCATCTGCACAACCACACCGTCTTCTCCATGCTCGACGGCGCAACCCGTATCCAGGATATGGTCAACCGCGCCGTAGAGCTGGGCATGCCCGCCGTCGCCATTACCGACCACGGCTACATGTATGGCGTGCCCGACCTGGCGCTGGCCTGCGACGCCGTCAACCACAACACGCCCGAGTACAAAACCTGGAGCCACGACAAGGCCTTCTTGGAAAAGGACCGCCGCGACGAGCTGGTGGAGCCCGATCCCGAGGAAAACCCGCGCGAGCATGCCCAGTATGTGAAGGACATGGCCATGTGGGACGAGAAGGGCAACATCGACGAGCTCAAGCCGCCCCTGGTCATCAAACCCATCTTTGGCTGTGAGGTCTACTTTACGCCGGACGAGACGCTCGCCCGCGACCATAAGCCCGAGCTCTACCACATGATTCTTCTGGCCAAGGACCAGGAGGGCTACGTCAACCTGATGCAGACGGTCTCCGAGGCCGCCGTGCAGGGCTTTTACTACAAGCCGCGCGTGACGCTCGACAACCTGCGCCGCCACGCCAAGGGCATGATCTGCACCAGCGCCTGCATCGCGGGCATCATTCCCAAGTACATCGACCGCGGTGACATGGAAGGCGCCATCAAGTGGGCCGAGACCTTCCGTGACACCTTCGACCCCGGCGACTTTTATATCGAGATCCAGGAACACGGCATCACCACCGACAACGGCCTGACCGACGAGCAGATGGACCGCGCGCTCATCGATATTGCCAAGCAGGTGGGCGTCAAGGTCATCGCCACCAACGACTTCCACTACCTGCGCCGCGAGGACGCGCCCGTGCAGGACGTCATCATGTGCATTGGCATGAACGCCAAGGTCGACGACCCCAACCGCATGCGCATGACCGGCTCGGAGTTTTACATGAAGACCGAGGAGGAGATGCGGGCGATGTTCCCGTATTGCCCCGAGGCCTGCGACAACACGCTCGAGATTGCCGACAAGTGCTATGTGGAGCTGGACTGGGACTCCATCATCCTGCCGCGCTTCCCGTTGCTCGATCCCGGCGAGACGCACGAGAGCCAGTTCCGCCGCGAGTGCGAGAAGGGCCTGCGCCAGCACTATGGTGACGATTGGGCCACGCGCGAGATCTGTGGCGTCAACATCAAAGAGCGCTTTGAGTACGAATACAAGGTCATCTGCGACAAGGGCTTTGCCGCCTACTTTTTGATCGTCGCCGAATACGTGCAATGGGCCAAGGACAACGGCATCGGCGTCGGCCCTGGCCGTGGCTCGGCAGCCGGCGCTATCGTCGCCTACGCCATGAACATCACCGCGTTTGACCCGCTCGAGAACGGCCTGATGTTCGAGAGGTTCCTGTCCCCGCAGCGTACCGAGATGCCCGATATCGATATGGACTTCGACGATGAGCGGCGCCTCGAGGTCGTGGAGCACGTTCGCCAGCTCTACGGCCCCGAGAAGGTCACCCACGTTATCACCTACTCGACCATCAAGGCCAAGCAGGCCATCAACGACGCCGCGCGCGTTCTGGACTACCCCGTCTACATGGGCCAGCGCCTGTCCAAGATGGTCTCGAGCGACCCCAAGGTCAAGCTCAAGCAGGTACTCGAAAAACAACCCGGCAAAGAGGATCTGTTTAACCCCGACTTTGCCGAGGCCTATAAAAAGGACGACGACGCCCGCCGCATCATCGACACGGCGCTCTCGATTGAGGGCCTCACCCGTGGCGAGGGCGTGCACGCGTGCGCCGTTCTGATCTGCCGCGACCCCGTCAACGAGCATGTGCCCACCAAGCTCGACACCAAGGGCGGCGTCGAGATTACCCAGTACGAGGGCCATACCGTTGCCGACATGGGCCTGCTCAAGATGGACTTCTTGGGCCTGCGCACGCTGACGGTTATCTCCAAGGCCAAGGCAAACATCAAAAAGAACTTCGGCATCGACATCAAAGAGGAAGAGATCCCCTTTGACGATCCCGAGATCTTTAAGCTCATGGGTTCCGGCCACACCGCCGGCGTCTTCCAGGTCGAGTCCGCCGGCATGACGGCCACGATCAAGAATATGAAGCCCACCGAGTACAAGCACGTCGTGGCATTGATCGCTCTATACCGCCCGGGCCCGCTGGGCGCCGGCATGGTTTCGTCCTACATCAACCGTATGAACGGCAAGGAGCCGGCCGTCTCCTACGACGACCGCCTGGACGACATCCTGGGCGAAACCTACGGCACTATGGTCTACCAGGAGCAGGTTATGCTCATCTCCGTCGAGATGTGCGGCTTCTCCAAGGGCGAATCGGACTCGCGTATCCGTAAGCCCGTGGCTAAGAAAAAGATCAAGCTGCTCACGTCGACGGTGCTCCACTGGGAGGATGGCTCGGACGAGACCACCTACGACCACTGGATGAACGGCGCTATCAAGAACAACTACACGCGCGAGGTCGCCCAGAAGATTTGGGACGATGTTCTCGAGTTCGCATCTTACGCCTTTAACAAGTCGCACTCCGCTGGCTACGCCATCCTGGTTATGCAGACGGCGTGGCTCAAGGCGCACTATCCGCACGAGTACATGGCGGCCGTTCTGACGTCCTACACGGGCAAGACCGACAAGATCGTGCATTACGTCTCGGCGTGCCGTCACGACGGCATCCCCGTGCTGTCGCCAGATGTCAACGAGTCCGGCACCGAGTTCACGGCTACCAAGGAGGGCGTGCGCTTTGGTCTGGCCGGCATTCGAGGCGTGGGTACCGGCGTGGCGCAGGCGATTATCGCTGAGCGCGAGGCAGGCGGTCCGTTTAAGACGCTGCACGACTTTGTCGAGCGCGTGGACTCGAGCCAGGCCAACCGTCGCGTGATCGAATCGCTCATCAAGGCAGGCGCCTTCGACTCCACGGGCTATCCACGCCGCCAGATGATGCACTTTGTGGACAAGAACAACCCCGAGAACATCATCGACGCCGCGGTAAAGCGCCAGAAGGATCGCGCGAGCGGCCAGACGTCGTTCTTCGATATGTTTGGCGACGTTGAGGGCTCGGGCTTTGAGGTGAGCGTGCCCGATCCGGATGGCCAGGAGTGGGACCGCCACCTTAAGCTGAGCCAGGAGAAGGAGGTTCTGGGCATCTATGTCTCGGACCACCCGCTGCGCCCGTTTGAGTATGCACTTAGCAAAGCGCGCGACTTCTCGTTCTCGCAGATCGACACCGGCTACGAGGTGCAAAACCCCACGGGCGGTACCATCAACCAGGAGATTCCCGAGGGCAAGGCGCTGTGGTGGGCCGGTATGGTCTCGAGCGTGTCCAAGCGCGTGACCAAAAACGGCGACCCCATGGGCATCGTGCAGCTCGAGGACATGGAAGGCGAGGCCACCGTCGTGGTGTTCCCCAAGACCTATAAAGAGGCCGAGGGGTACCTGTACGGCGAGGTCGATCCCGAGACCGGTGCACAGCTGTCCGATGCGTTTGTGCGCATTAAGGGCAAGCTCGAGCGCTCGGACCGCGGCGACCAGATCATCGCGCAGGAGATTGTGCCGCTTGAGCTCAACGAGGAGAGCAACAAGCCCAAGGTGTTTGAGGTCATGGTGCCCAACAACCGCTTTAGCCAGGGCAATATGGCGCGTCTTGCCACGGTGCTTACCACCAACCCGGGCGGCGACCGCGTGGAGATCTTTATCGAGCAGGTGGACGGGCGCGTACTGCGTGCCGAGGTACCGGCCAAGGTCAACGCACGCTCGATTCCGTTGTTGGCAGAGGCAAAGGCCATCGTGGGCAACCAAGGCAGAGTGACGGTGATCTAAGGGCGACCTTGCTGGTCCGCGCGAGATTGGAGGAAGTGATGGCACAGGGGACGTTTGTGCAGGCGCTTCGTAAGGAGGCGGCGCTCAGCAGTACCTTTATGAAGGGGCGCTCGCTCATGCTCAACGGTGCCGTGCTGTCGTTCGAAGATTCCGGCTCGCGCTTCTCCAAAAACGTGCACATCGAGGGTACAGTGCGCGGCTCGCGCGGCGACCTGTACAAGACGCACGTGGCGCTCGACATGGACGAGCACGAGGTTATCGACTACGATTGCGATTGCCCGGCCGCCTTCCGCTATTCCGGCATGTGCAAGCACGCCATCGCCACGGCGCTAGCGTATCTGGATGCCAGCGGCGCCGAGCCCGTCGAGGGTTTGCGCACGCCGGTCCGCACGTTTACGGTACCGCCCGCACAGTCCAAGCAGCCCGCCCGTCCCGCGCCCACCGCATCTGCGGTCAATCCCAACTTTCCCTTCCCGGCGCCCGTCCCCACGAGCCCAAGCCTTGTGGCGGCGCTTTCCGATCTTTCGGACGCGCGCATGGATGAGCTCGTGGCCATGCGTCGCAAGCTCGCCGGCACCATTGACCCCGATGCGCCCAAAGCGGTGCTGGAGCCCTCGCTGGTGCCGTACTACAATCCGCTGTTTGCCGATCGCTTTAACTGGGCGCTTGAGTTTCGCATTCGCTGCGGTTCGGTGTCCTACGTGGTTAAGGATATCGACGGCATGGCCGATGCCTATGTGCGCGGCGGTACGTTCTCCTATGGTAAGAAGCTTACGTTTGTCCATGTGCCCGAGGCGTTCGATGACGTGTCGACAAAGCTGCTCGACTTTATCGCAATGACGGTCGCCTACCTAGGCGATATTACGAGCTCGCGCTCGGCATCGTATGACTTTGCCCGCAGCGGTTTTGTCGCCGAGCGTCAGTTGCCGGTATCCGAGTATTCCATCGTGTCCGTGCTGGACCTGCTGTGTGGCAGGACCCTGTCCTTTGAGCCTGCTTGGTCGCGGGGGACGACGACGCATCGCGCCTACGAGGTGGCGGTCGAGCCGTCGCCGCAGGGGGAGGGCGAAGTCCCGGCCAAGCGCCCGCCGCTCCTTGCCGCCAAGATTGCACCGGCGGCGGGAGGCAGCTATGACCTGCGCCTTCCGGCCGATATGTACTGCTTTGTCGCTGGTGACGCAGCCTATCTGGTCGATACGCGCCGCGCGCGCCGTACCGACACGGCGTTTGCCCAGCATGCGGCACCGTTCCTGTCGCGCTTGTTGCCCTGCCGCACGCCGGTCCATATCGCCGCCGACCAGGTTGGCGAGTTCTGCCGCATGGCGCTGCCTATCTTGCGCGACTACACCGACCTGACCGCCCCCGCCGCGCTCGATGCCGTGGCGCCCGAGCCGAGCTTTGCCATGGCGATTGGCGTCGACGATGGCCTTGTGACCTGCAAGATTACAGTGGCCTACGGTGATTGGTCGGCAGATCTCTTTAGTCTTGGTGCTCCGGGTAGTCCTTTCGAAGAGCAACGCCCCGGCGTTCCGCCCCGCGATACGGTGGCGGAGTTTCGCGTTATGGACACGGCGGCCCTGTACTTCGATTTCTACGAGGGCGGCCTGGCGTTTGAGGAGCGCGATGACGAGAGCCTGTTCCACTTGCTGACCGAGGGCCTGTCTGCCCTGTCCGAGCTGGGCGAGGTCATGCTCAGCGACCGCCTGCGCCAGATCTCGGTCCGTCCTGCGCCCAAGCTCTCGGTGCGTGCGACCGTCAAGAACAACTTGCTCGACGTCGAACTGGGCGCAAGCGGCCTTTCGGCGGCAGACCTTGCCATCTACCTCGACTCCTACAAGCGCCACCAGACGTTTGCACGTCTCACATCGGGTGACATCGTTCGCCTGGATGAAGGTGCCCGCGCTGCGTTTGGCCTTGCCGACGACTTGGGCGTCGATGCCGTCGACCTGCTCGATGGCGTGTCGCTTCCCGCGTCGAGCACCCTGTTCGTCGACAGCATGCTTGCGCGCACGCCCGAGCTCGAAGCCGATCGCGACGCTGCATTCCGTCGCACCGTTGAACGCCTGGACACGCTCGGCAAGATGGACTTTACGGTGCCGGCCTCGCTCAAGGCCACACTGCGCGGCTATCAGGTCGACGGCTACCAGTGGCTCGGCTCGCTCGAGCATCTGGGCCTTGGCGGCATTTTGGCCGATGATATGGGTCTGGGCAAAACACTGCAGATGATCGCACATATCCTGGCGCGCGTGGAGGCGGGGGACGCTAAGCCCACGCTCGTGGTATGCCCCGCGTCGCTCGTGTACAACTGGGCTGCCGAGTTGGAGCGCTTCGCTCCCTCGCTTGATGTGTGTGCCATCGTGGGCGCCAAGGCCCAGCGTCGCGTGCAAATTGCCGGTGCCGCCGAGCACAACGTGGTCGTGACGTCGTATGACCTCATGCGTCGCGACATCGACGAATATGTCGAGCAGGACTTTGCCCGCGTAGTGCTCGACGAGGCCCAGTACATTAAAAACCCGCTCACGCAGGTGGCGCGCGCCGCCAAGCGCCTGCCGGCCGGCGTGCGCTTTGCCTTGACGGGAACGCCCATCGAAAACCGCCTGTCCGAGCTTTGGAGTATCTTCGACTTTTTGATGCCGGGTCTTCTGGGCACGCGCGACTCATTTGCCAAGCGCTTTGAGAGTCCCGTCGAACATGCCGAGGGCGACAGTGCCGCTCGTCTGCAGGCGCTCGTGTCGCCGTTTGTGCTGCGTCGCGTCAAGGAAGATGTGGTGGCCGACCTGCCCGAGAAGATCGAGGATACGGTGATGGCGCAGCTTGCCGGCGAACAGCGCAAGCTCTACCTGGCCAACCAAGACCGCATCGCCCAGCAGGTGCAGCACCGCGAGGCCGGGGAGTTTAAGAAAGATAAGCTCAAGGTGCTCGCCGAGCTCACCAAGCTGCGCCAGATCTGCTGCGACCCGCGTCTTCACTACGAGGATTACAAGGCGGGGAGCGCCAAGCTCGATACGTGCATGGAGCTCGTGCACGGCGCACTCGACGGCGGGCATCGCATCCTGTTGTTCAGCCAGTTTACGGGTATGCTCGATATCATCGGCAAGCGCCTGTCTAAGGAGGACATCGCCTTCCTTAAGCTCACGGGCGCTTCGTCTAAGGAGAGCCGCGCCAAGATGGTTGCGCAGTTCCAGGCAGGCGAGGTGCCGGTGTTCTTGATTTCGCTCAAGGCGGGCGGTGTTGGCCTTAATTTGACGGCTGCCGACGTGGTCATCCACTACGACCCGTGGTGGAACGTGGCCGCGCAGGACCAGGCGACCGATCGCGCCCACCGCATTGGCCAGCAGCACACCGTGACCGTGTACAAGCTCATCGCCAAGGACACGATCGAGGAGCGCATTATGCAGATGCAGGAGTCCAAGCGCGATCTGGTTAACAGCGTGCTCGGCGGCGATGGCATCTCATCGGCACTGTTCACGCGCGAGGATGTTCTGGCACTGCTCGGTGGCGACGGTCGCTAGCTGCGCACGGGATGGGGGCTGCCGGGTCGGGCCAGGTCGCCGGTTCGTCCCGGCCCGACCGCATGCCTCACCCGTTATGTGTTCATTTGCCATGCCGTGGATGGTTCGCCTACCTTTGGGCATAAGAAGCATTAGGAATATTGGCACATCAGCAAAGGAGAACATCATGGCGAAATTCTTTAAGGACTCCGACGGCAAGCTCGTTGCCGCCCTTGGCGACGGCGTTGCGACCCCTGCCGGCTGCACGGAGCTGACGGCAAACACCGAGGATGCGGCGCACGAGAAGCACGTGCCTGTTGTCGAGATCGAGCGCGACGGCCACGTCATTCGCGCGCGCGTGGGCTCGACGGAGCACCCCATGCTGCCCGAGCACTACATCGAGTGGATCGCGCTTGAGGCCGAGGGCCGCCTGGAGGTCCATTACCTTGAGCCCGGCATGAAGCCCACGACGTTTTTCGCTGGCGGTTCCAAGACCGGTACCGTCTATGCCTACTGCAACCTGCATGGGCTGTGGTCCGCGACGTTCTAGGAGCGCGCCCCCGCTCGGGGTATCATAGCTAGCATATGCACATGCGAGCGCCGGCTGCATTATGCGGCCGGCGCTTTTACTACGACAACGACGTTTTAAGACGGAAAGGGCGGGGCCATGAAGCTCGCACTTGCACAGATCGATATGCGCCTGGGTGACATCGAGGGCATTTGCGGCCGCATCGAGGACCAGGCTCGCCTGGCTCATGAGCGCGGCGCGCGCGTGCTGTGCGTTCCGGCCCCGCTCTTTATGGGTGCCATGCCGGGCAGCCTGGTAGGCGCTGCCGATTTTGAGCACGATATGCTGACGGGCCTGACGGGCGTTGCCGAGCGCATCCAAGAGCTCGACATGATCTGCATCGTGCCCGCTGCGGTTTCGTTTGAGGGCCAGCCCCTGCTTGACTATATGATGCTCAAAGATGGTCGCGTGGTGCCCGCGCGCGCAAGTATTGCCCTGCAGCGTGGCGAGAACAACGACGCGCGTTGGGCGCCTCCGGTGTTTGACGTGGACGGCGTGCGCATCGCCGTGGTGTTTGACCTGAACCGTGAGCTCGAGATGCTGCCGACCGGCGTCGACCTCATCGCCTATTTTCAGTTCAACGCGTTTGATATGACCGACCGCGAGACGGCCGCCATTGCCGCCGTTCGCAGCGGTGCCTACCGCAAGATCGCGTCCAAGCGCAGCGTATGGTTTGCCTGCATGGCGCCGGTCGGTGCCTATGACGAGTCGGTGTATACCGGCGGGTCGTTTGTGCTCGACGACTGCGGGCGCGTGGTGGCCCAAGCGCCGTGCTTTGAGGAGAGCCTGCTGGTTCAGGAAATTCAGCGCGGCGTAATGCTCGATGCTTTGGAAGACCACGAGCTGCCCGAGTTTCGTTCCGAGGAGTGGTTGTGGCAGGCGCTGGTGCTCGCTGTGCGCGATAACGCCCGTGCCCATGGCACGTCGCGCGCCGTGGTGGCGCTCGAGGGTGATTTGCCGTCGTCTTTGCTTGCGGCGCTTGCCGTCGATGCCTTGGGTCCGCGTAATGTGATTGGCCTGGTGCTGGGGCGCAATCGCATCTTTACGCCGGCGCATGAGGAGGCAGAGGCCACCCGCTGTTCTGCCGTGCGCTCAATCGCCGAGCGCTTGCACATTCGCACCGTCGAGCGCGATGCGCCGGATGCGGCGCGCGTGCTCGACCGCGACGTGTCGGCGGGCGATGCCGAACGCCTGCGATCGCGTGCGCTGGGCCTGATGCTCGAGGATACGGCGCTCGAGCTGGGCGCTATGGCGCTGAGCCCGCTTTCCAAGACCGAGTACGCGCTGGCGGCGCCCGCGCTGTCCGGCGGCTACCAGGGCGACTTTGCGCCCTTTGGCGATGTGTATCTGTCGACGCTCGAGTTTGTGGCACGCGTGCGCAACCGCGCCTCGGCCGTGGTGCCCCAAGAGCTCGTGACGCTCAACGCGGTAGAGGATTGCATGGATCGCGTGCTGGCGCAGGCACTCTCGACGCTCGCCGGCCCGGTTGATATGCTCGATCGCGCGGCGCAGCTGCTGGGCGGGCTTGAGCCGGGCGAGGTCGATGGTGCGCTCGAGTCGCACGTGGACCGCAACCGTCCCTTTGACGACATCCCGATGGCCGCCGCCAAGCCCGAGGCCTGCTCGCTGCTGCTGATGCTTGTGCGCCAGGGTGAGGCTGCTCGTCGCATGCTACCGACGGCGCCGATCGTTTCGGCCCGTTCGTTTGCCGAGCGCGCCTGGCCGTATATGCTTGCGTGGTCCGATCTGGGGCTCAACGGTAAGGAGCGCATGACGGTTGATTCGCTGGCGCGCGCCGAGGTGCGTCGCTTTGCCGACGACGATACGAATGACCGTATGCGCGGCGAGATGATGGGCTTATTGGGCGAGCTGTTGGGTATTTCACCCGAGCAGATGGAAGAGCTGCGCTCCGAGGACGGCCAGCGCCGCCTGCACGAGGGCATGAAGAAGTTTGAGGGCGAGGTCCAGGATGCCATCGAAAAGATGATGGGCGGCCAGAGTGGCCCGCAGGGTGGGCCCCAGGGTGGTCCGATGCCGCATCCGCCGGTGGACCCCCGACAGTTTCCGTTCTTTAGCCAGAACTAGGGCAGACGGAAACATTGCGGGAGGGATTCTCTCGCACACATTGCTTCTGCCGAATCTATCTTGCATTAAGTACCTTGGCCCTGTTGTGTTATTCTAGAACAGACGTTCGTGAATAGTGCGCGGGGCCTTGCTTTGTGCTTGGCAAAAGACGAGGGGAGGTCGGCTTGGTTATCTTGGGTATCGACCCCGGTTTGGCCCATACGGGCTGGGGGATTATCGAGGAGCGGCGTGGCGAGGTTCGTTGCCGTGCCTACGGTTGCATCGAGACCAGCGCGGGCAGCCCGCTCGCGGTGCGCCTGTCTCACATTGCCCGCGACCTCAAGGATATCGTCGAACGCTATCGCCCCGATACCGCTGCTATCGAGAGCATCTACTTTGGCGCTAACGTCCGCTCGGCCATCCCAACGGCGCATGCCCGCGGTGCCGCGCTCGTGGCGCTTTCGGAGTGCGCGCTCGAGATTGGCGAATACACGCCCATGCAGATCAAGCAGGCCGTGGTGGGCACGGGCGCTGCAGATAAGCGGCAGGTTGCCTACATGGTGCGCACGCTCACACAGCTCGATCACGACCCTCATCCAGACCATGCCGCCGATGCCCTGGCTTGCGCCATCTGTCACGTTAACCTCAGCCGCACCCGGGTGCTTACCGGCGGCGAGTTCTATCAACAGAGAGGAACCGGATACTGATGATCTCCCAGCTCCATGGAACGCTTGTCGAGGCCACGATGAGCTCGGCCGTCGTCGATGTATCGGGCGTGGGCTTTGAGCTCGGTATTTCGGGCAGCACTGCCGCCACGCTGCCCACGCCCGGCGGCGAGATTCGCCTCTATACCCGTATGCAGGTGCGTGAGGACGCCATGACGCTCTTTGGCTTTGCCTCCAAGGACGAGCGCACGATGTTCGATCGGCTCGTTTCTGTCTCGGGCGTCGGTCCGCGCCTGGCGCTTGCCGTGCTCTCCACCTATACCGTGGGGCAGCTGTATTCCCTGGTGATGGCCGAGGACGACAAGGGCATGGCCAAGGTGCCCGGTGTGGGCAAAAAGACGGCGCAGCGCCTCATCTTGGAGCTCAAGAGTACCTTTGCCAAGGACAAGGGCTTTGTTCCGGTCGACGTAATTCCCGGTCAGGTTGCGATGCCGGTCCCCGCCGCCGTTCCCTCGGCGATCGATGATGCCCGCGCGGCGCTCCTTTCCATGGGCTTTAGCCCGCAGGAGACCGAGGTTGCCCTGAGCGGGTATGATGGGCAGGACATGCGTGTCGAGGATCTGCTCGGCGCGGCGCTTAAGCGACTCGGAATGGATGCGTGATGTGGGAAGCCGATGACTCTCAGGACCTGTGGGCGACGCCCGGCAGCTCGCCGGCGGCATCCATGGCGCACGGTGAGCGCATGGTGGGTTCGGAACTGACGCCCGAGGATCTCGATGTCGACCGTACCCTGCGTCCCCAGCGCCTAGACGACTACTGCGGTCAGGAGCATATCAAACAGAGCCTGCGCGTGCTGATCGAGGCGGCACAGAGCCGTGGCGAGACGCTCGACCACGTGATCTTCTCGGGCCCTCCGGGTCTGGGCAAGACCACGCTGGCCACGGTTATCGCCAACGAGCTGGGCGCTCAGATCAAGACGACGAGCGGCCCGGCCATCGCGCGTACCGGCGACCTGGCGGCTATCCTTACCAACTTGCAGCCGGGTGACGTGCTGTTTATCGACGAGATCCACCGCCTTAACCGCTCGGTCGAGGAAGTCCTGTATCCCGCTATGGAGGACTTTGCGCTCGATATCGTGATCGGCAAGGGTCCGGCTGCGCGCTCGATTCGCCTGGATATCCCTAAGTTTACGCTGGTGGCGGCCACGACCCGTTCGGGCATGCTCACGGGCCCGCTGCGCGATCGCTTTGGCATCTCGTATCGCCTGGACTACTACACGGTCGAGGAGCTCGCCCAGATCGTGACGCGCTCGGCGACCATCCTGGGCGTGACGATCGACCATCCGAGCGCGCTCGAGATCGGCTCGCGCTCGCGCGGTACGCCGCGCCTCGCAAACCGTCTGCTCAAGCGTGTGCGCGACTATGCACAGGTACGCGGTAACGGGCCTATTGAGCTTGATATCTGCCGTCAGGCGCTCGAGTTCTTCGAGATTGATGAGCTTGGTCTGGACTGGATGGACATTCGCATCTTGGAGACGCTTGCCAAGACGTTCTCCGGTCGTGCCGTGGGCCTGACGACCCTTGCCAGCGCGGTGGGCGAGGACCCGGGTACGCTCGAGGATGTCTATGAGCCCTATCTGCTGCAGTGCGGCTTGATGATTCGCACGCCCCAGGGCCGCCAGGCAACGCTTCGCACCTTTGAGCACTTGGGCATCGAGCCAGCCGTTTAGAGACGGGTTTGTTTTGGCTGGTCTGTAGGCTATCGCTGAGCATTGGATAAACATATCGCCATTCATCGGTTACGGGTGTTTTACTATTGCGCGCCCGTGCTATGCTGAATTGGTCTTTTTCTCATCCAGTAACGAAAGGACCGTCCATGCCTACTGACATCGAAATCGCACGTTCCGTCACGCCGCCGCCCATTACCGAGGTGGCTAAGAACGCCGGCGTCGACGTAAATCACCTGATTCCGTACGGCTTCGACAAGGCTAAGGTCGACTATTCACTGCTCAACGAGCCGACCAATCATCAGGCCAAGCTCGTCCTCGTGACCGCCATCAACCCCACGCCCGCTGGCGAGGGCAAGACCACCACGACCATCGGTCTGGCCGATGGCCTGCGTCGTCGCGGTGTCAAGAGCGCCGTGGCCCTGCGCGAGCCTTCGCTCGGTCCCGTCTTTGGCGTCAAGGGCGGTGCCGCCGGCGGCGGTTGGGCCCAGGTCATCCCCATGGAAGACATCAACCTGCACTTTACCGGCGACTTCCACGCTATCGGTGCCGCCAATAACCTGCTGGCCGCCATGCTCGACAACCATATTCAGCAAGGCAACCAGCTCGGTATCGACGTTAAGCGCATCACCTGGAAGCGCGTTGTCGACATGAACGACCGCCAGCTGCGCCACGTTATCGACGGCATTGGTGGCAAGGCTCAGGGCGTGCCGCGCGAGGACGGCTTCGATATCACCGTTGCCTCCGAGGTCATGGCAATCCTGTGCCTGTCCACGAGTATCAACGATCTTAAGGAGCGCCTGGGCGAGATCGTCGTCGGCTACAGCTTTGCCGGCGAGCCCGTCCGCGCCCGCGACCTCAAGGCTCAGGGCGCCATGGCTGCATTGCTTAAGGATGCGCTCAAGCCCAACCTGGTGCAGACGCTCGAGGGTACGGCCGCGTTTGTCCACGGCGGTCCCTTCGCCAACATCGCCCACGGCTGCAACTCCATCATGGCTACGCGTATGGCTATGCGCTTTGGCGATGTCGCCATTACCGAGGCAGGCTTTGGCGCCGATCTGGGTGCCGAGAAGTTTCTCGACATCAAGTGCCGCATGACGGGCGTTCGCCCCAGCGCCGTCGTGATGGTCGCCACCGCCCGTGCGCTTAAGTACAACGGCGGCGTTGCCAAGGCCGATCTCAACGAGGAGAACCTCGAGGCGCTCAAGGCCGGTATGCCCAACCTGCTCCGTCACGTCGACAACATCCAGAACGTCTACGGTCTGCCCTGCGTGGTCGCCATTAACCGCTTCCCGACCGATACCGAGGCTGAACTCGCCCTCATCGAGTCCGAGTGCCAGAAGCTCGGCGTTAACGTTAAGCTTTCCGAGGTCTGGGCCAAGGGCGGCGAGGGTGCGCTCGACCTGGCCGATGAGGTCATGCGCCTGATTGACCAGCCGAGCGAGCTCAAGTTTGCCTACGAGGACGGCGCCGATGTTGCCGATGCCCTCGAGGCCGTTGCCACTAAGGTTTACCGCGCCGACGGCGTCGACTTTACGCCGGCTGCCAAGCGTCAGCTTGCCGAGCTGCGCGAGAACGGCTTTGGCAACCTGCCGGTGTGCGTGGCCAAGACGCAGTACAGCTTTAGCGACAACGCCAAGGTGCTGGGCGCTCCCGAGGGCTTCCGCATCACCGTGCGCGAGCTCAAGGTTTCCGCCGGTGCCCACTTTGTGGTCGCGCTGACCGGCAGCGTTCTGACCATGCCTGGCCTGCCCAAGGTTCCCGCGGCCGAAAACATCGACGTCGACAACGACGGCAACATCACCGGCCTGTTCTAAGCCTG
>OIWQ01001831.1_pt1 | contig 24054 bp, 18 predicted proteins | sample 1587571 | NCBI WGS metagenome assembly OIWQ01 (sample SAMEA3888910, study PRJEB22519) | human gut metagenome | biome: human gut; feature: human-associated habitat; material: faeces | place: Denmark | collected 2010 | reverse complement strand
AAGGAGGGGTGGCTGAAAGCCGGGGTGGTAGGTGGATACACAATGCTGATAATAACCGACTTACGCATTCACCTACCACCTCCCCCTACGGGGACTCCTCCTTCCTGAAGGAGGAGAATGTTGAATACTATCGATTATCAAATTATTATTTTCTTAATTAATTTTACCACCAAATTTGAAGAAGAATCAGTTTTTTGTTTTCATTTCTCATATTCTCATAACCTAGTGGCTAAATGTAAGATTATTAGTAAGATACCGCTATGAGAAATGTTTTTTGAATTGGTATTTCTCATGCATTTCTCATAATATTCTCTTCAAATTCCTTCATTTCTCATACTATTTTCTCTTATTTCTCATAGGGTAATAAATCCTTTCGGTAGTATTTAACCAAGCTTATTGTATCTGGAGGATACCTATTGTTTTCATATAAAACATTAAATGATAACTAATTATTCACTAACTAATGTCATGTCTTTTAAGTGATATCTTATTCGTTCTACTTTAGTGAACAGGCTTGTTTACTGGAGTGGCAGGATTTATCTACTGGAGTGCATAGATCTGTCTACTTGAGTGGAACGATAGAAGATGAGATAAGAACATAAATGGATGAAGACGAGATATGATAAGGATGTAGGTAACGTAATATATAAATATCTATTGCTTTACGCGATGTATGTGTAGTCGCTTTCTTTACTATAAATATGTTTTTCTTTTACTTGGATTTTAATACTTTTATATAGAATGTGGAGCTATATTAATGTTATCTTAAAGATACGTATTTTATGTAGCGAATTTATTCGTCCTACCGGATATATTGAACCTTGTTTTTCTTATATTTGCAGCACATGATTTCTAAACAATAATTAAATTATTCATTCTTATGAAAAAGATTCTGGTATTATTCGTTTTAACAGCGATAGCTATGGTGAGTGTAAATGCGCAGGACAACTTGAAATGGGGTGTTATGGCAGGTATGAATGTGAGTAAATATACTTTTACCGGTTTTGACAACAGGGTAGGTTTTCATGCAGGTGTCAAAGCTGAGTTGGGGTTATCGCAGGAAGCAAGTGGGGCATACATGGATTTTGCTGCGTTACTGACGTTGAAAGGTGCTAAAATTGATGGAGGATCAATTGCAACCGTTAAATTTAATCCGTATTATTTGGAGATACCGGTGCATGTTGGTTATAAATATGCTGTAAATGAAGATTTTGCGCTGTTTGGTAGCGTAGGTCCTTATTTGGCTGTCGGTCTGTTTGGAAAAGCAAAATTGAACATAGGCAATGCGATTGGTGATTGGGCTGATATAGAAGGTATGGAAAGTGTAGGAGGCTTGGAAGGTAAATCTGTGTCTGAAGATATATTTGGCGATGACGGGTTCAAACGATTCGACTTCGGCCTCGGATTGAAAGCCGGTGTTGAGTTCAACAAAAAATATCAGGTTGCTTTGAGTTATGATTTCGGGTTGATTGACGTGCAGAAAGATTTGGGTATGAAAAACAGGAACCTGATGATATCATTTGGTTATATGTTCTAAAACGGACTTTGCAACTTTGTTGCACGAATCATTCGTTACCTTTGCAACAGATAAAAAACGAATGAATATGGGACATTGTTGTTGCGGTGCACATTCATGCACGACAGAAAATAAAAAGAATGCCAGTACTTCGATAGTTCACGAATACTGGAAAGTAGGGCTTTCATTTATACTTCTGATAGGAGGTATTATAATGAATGCCCTGAATTTTGCCTTTTTCCTTGGAGAGTATGTTGCTTTAATATGGTATATCCTGGCTTATCTTCCGGTAGGAATACCAGTGATGAAAGAGGCTTGGGAGGGTATCAGGGAAAAAGACTACTTCAGCGAGTTTACACTGATGATTGTTGCTACGCTGGGAGCCTTTTATATTGGTGAGTATCCGGAAGGAGTCGCTGTAATGCTGTTTTATACGATAGGAGAGTTGTTTCAGAATAAAGCGGTAGACAGGGCGAAACGTAATATCGGTGCTTTGCTGGATGTGAGACCTGAGAAAGCCTTGGTGCTTAGGGAGGATAATCTTGTGGTAGAAAGTCCTCAAAATGTAAAAGTAGGAGAGGTCATTGAAATAAAGGCGGGTGGGAGAGTTCCTTTGGACGGAGTGATGTTGAATGAAATCGCTGCTTTTAATACAGCCGCGTTGACGGGAGAAAGTGTTCCCCGTGACATCAGAAAAGGAGAGGAAGTCCTTGCGGGGATGATTGTGACGGATAAAGTAATCAGGATTAAAGTAGAAAGACCTTTCGATAAAAGTGCGCTTGCACGGATATTGGAACTCGTTCAGAATGCTTCGGAACGGAAAGCACCGGCAGAATTGTTTATCCGTAAGTTTGCCCGTATTTATACTCCTGTGGTATTTTTGTTGGCCTTATCGATTATGTTGTTGCCTGCTTTGGTGGCAGCTTTCCATCCCGGATTCGATTATTTTTTCAAAGATTGGGCATACCGGGGACTGGTATTTTTGGTGATTTCCTGTCCCTGTGCCTTGGTGATCAGTGTCCCTTTGGGCTATTTCGGTGGAATTGGAGCGGCTTCCCGGAAGGGGATATTGTTTAAAGGCGGTAATTATCTGGATGCTATTACTCACGTCAATACTGTCGTATTCGATAAAACCGGTACTTTGACTACAGGCCATTTCCAAGTGTTTTCGATGGAGGCGGATACCGTTTCATCGCAAAGGTTGTTAAGTATCCTGTTGACCTTAGAGGAAAAAAGTACTCACCCTGTAGCACAGGCGGTTACCCGTTATGCCCTGCAAGAGGGAGCCGGGAGAATCGGTGTCACGCATTTACAAGAATATCCCGGTTATGGATTAGAAGGTGTGATAGAGGGAAAAAATGTTTTGGTCGGTAATATTCGCTTGTTGACCGATCGGGGAATAACCGTTCCGGCAGGGATTTCCGAGCGTGTCGCTACGGTTGTTGTGTGTGCTATCGCGGGAAAATATGCCGGTCATTTATTGCTTTCGGATACGCTGAAAGCAGATGCTGTCGAAGCTATCGGGCGGCTGAAACAGTTGCATATCGATAATATTCAGTTATTATCCGGCGATAAAAAAGAAATAGTCGCTATCTTTGCTAAGACCTTGGGGATTCGGCATGCACGAGGTGGTTTACTGCCGGAAGATAAAGCGGCTTACCTGGAAAAATTGAATGCAGAGGCCGGTGTTTCTGCCGCTTTTGTCGGAGATGGTATGAACGATGCTCCGGTATTGGCTTTGAGTGATGTCGGTATCGCTATGGGAGGATTGGGGGCGGATGCTGCTATTGAAAGTGCCGATGTGGTTATTCAGACCGACCAACCTTCCAAAGTGGCTACGGCGATTTCGATCGGACGAGCGACCCGACGGATTGTAAAGCAGAATATTGCCGGTGCTATCGGGGTGAAGTCACTGATTCTGATTGCCGGTGCTTGTGGATTCGTCACTTTGTGGGCGGCTGTCTTTGCCGATGTCGGTGTGGCTTTGTTGGCTGTATTGAATTCCGTACGTATCCTCAGTAAAAAATTCGAATGATGATAGAGGAAGATTTTTGCTTACATAAACTAGTTCTCCGGGATATCCGGCCGACGGCCATCCGGGTGTTGGTGCTCCGCACTTTGTTAGAGATGAAACAGGCGATGTCGGTCTCCGATCTGGAGGCTCAACTCGATACTGTCGATAAATCCACGATTTTCCGAACTCTGACCTTATTCCTGTCCCACCATCTGATTCATGGGGTGGACGATGGAAGCGGTACGTTAAAATATGCAGTATGCGACGATAGTTGTCAATGCGCGGTCGAAGATCAGCATATGCATTTCTGCTGCGAATGTTGCCATAAAACTTTTTGTGTGAAAAGTATACATATTCCCTCGGTACAATTACCTCCCGGTTTTATCCAAACCGGTGCCAATTATGTGATTAAAGGCTTATGTGCTGCATGTGCCCTCCGGAAAAAGGAATAGTCTGTGAGGGTGGGGTCGTGAGCTATTTGCGGGGGAAATAAGATAATCTTTCTCGCACTAATTGATTCGTTGTTTCTATAAAAATCTTTCCCGGGACTGTTGTCTGTTGTAGTTAATACGGATAAAGATTTTAGGATATTTATTTCTATGTTTGTGATATTTGCCCAATCGGTTTTTAGGCTTGTTTTTTGTGATGAGGGGGTAGCAGCCGGGTCATAGTGAACGATTGTTTATAGAAGATGAACATGGCGAGTGAAACACCGATGACGAGTGCAAACATAACAAATAAAGTAGTCAGGCCATTGCGGAAGATTTCGACAATCAGTTGTTGTGACTGGGATACATCGTCGCTTTTCATAAAGCGGATGAGGGCAAGTACAGTTTTATAGGCATACATACCTGGGATCATGGGAAGTAGAGCCGGAAAAGAAAATACTTCCGCCGGACACCGGACGAGGCGGGCGGCTAACATACTTAGCATCCCGATTCCGAAAGCTGCAAAGAGTGAAGATATGGTCAGATTCAACGGGGTGTAATGTAATAGGTAGAAACGACAGGCATGGCCGAAAGCTCCCAGTAAGGCTACAACTGAAATAGCACGTTTGGGGGGATTGGAGATAACGGCAAATCCGATGGCGGCAATAGCGGCAAATAATCCGTCGGTGAGGACAGGTAACCAGAATTCGTTGTTCATAATATATCTTTTCCTAAAATTAATAAAGTCATGGATAAGCCGAGAGCGATACAAATAATTAATATCGTGGCATTGATTGTTCTGGATAAACCGACAAGGACGTGACCTTCGAGTATATCCAGGATGGAATTGATCAGCGGTACTCCGGGAATCAGAAACAGGACGCTGGTACCTAGTGCGATATCTTGGGTGGTCCCTAAATTGCAGAATACTCCGAGTGCGGCAGTCAGGGAAGCGATAAAGGAACAAATAATAAAGATGACCATATGGTTCAACTGAAGTTTGGTGAGTTCCTGACGGATAAAAAAGCCGGCCAGGGTGGCAATCCATACCAATCCCATGGCGATCGGATCTCCTCCGAACAAACGGCAAAATGCAGCATTGGCACAGGCAACCAGCAACAGGACCATCCAGCGTGACATACGTGGGGTGTTGACAATGGTATTGAACCGGAGCTGCAGCTCGTGAAGTCCCGGATGGTGGTCATAAGCTTCCCAGCTCAGGGCACTCAGGTCTGATATTGTACGGAAGTTTAAAGCCATTGCTGGAATCCGTCGGACGTAAGTTCGTCGGATGGAGTAGTCTTCGGAATGTTTGACGGTCATGGTGATGTTGCGCTGAAAAATGGTCATATCCACTCCAAAGCCAAAAGACTCGGCGATGCGGGTCACGTTTTTTACAATACGTGAAGTATGGCTGCCGACTGCCATCAGTGTGGTGGCGTAATCCAGCAGAAAATTCGATAATTCCTGTATTTTTTTGCTGTGTTCCTGCATGGCTGCGTTTAGAGTTTGATTTCTGCTAAAATTTCGTCTTTACCAACGATTTGGCCGGTTTTGACACATAAACGACTGATTCGGCCTCTGTGGGTGGCGGTAATGATGTTTTGCATCTTCATGGCTTCAAGTATCAAGAGAGTGTCGCCTTTGTTGATTTCCTGACCGTTATCTACTTGGACGTCCAGTATTTTGCCAGGCATGGGAGATTTGATGATTATTGTCGCCAAGTCGCTTTGACGACTGGCCAGTATTTTTTTCCGTTTCAGAGAGAACGGAGTTTCAACAGAGAAAGTATATGCGACACCGTTGAGCAATATTTCGTATTCATTTTGTTTCCGTGAAACAATTTCTACTGGATAACGCAGTCCTTTATAAGATAAGACCAAAAATCCGTCTGCTTCCTCTATCAGGTCGAGGCGTATATTTTGCCGTTTCAAACTGAAATCATAATTATTCTTTACTGTAAATTCGAATTCCGTTTGTCTGTCGCTGAGAGCGATGTATTTACTGATTTCTTTATTATTCATATTTGGTACTTATAGATTTCTGATTCGTTTGTTCAATACCCAGGGGTCGATTTGTGTGTCGGGACCGATTTCAGGAGTATTTTCGTGTGTGTAGGTATACACGGCGAATAGAGCTGCGAGCAATTCTTCGTGCGGTTCGCGCCAGACCGTCGAATGGAGGCGGGTTTCAATGAAGGAGGTGTCGAAATCACCGTTACGGTAAGTTTCGTTGTGTAATACTGCTTTGCAGAAAGGGATTGTGGTACGGATCCCTTTCACATGGAAACGTTCGAGTGCCGAAAGAGTCCGTTCGATGGCTTGTTCGCGGGTGTCTCCGGTGACGATCAGTTTGGCTACCATAGAATCGAAAAAAGGGGTAATTTCTGAACCGGGGGCAATACCGGTTTCAATGCGGATGTGATTGCCTTGTGGTAAACGAAGTTGACGGATAACACCGATACTGGGAGAAAATCCGGCTTGTACGTCCTCTGCGTTGATCCGGCATTCGATAGACCAGCCGTTGAGGTGAATCTGAGATTGACGCAACGGTAATTTCCGGCCCGCAGCGATATTGAATTGTAATTCCACCAGATCGATTCCGGTGATTTCTTCTGTAACCGGGTGTTCCACCTGAATACGGGTGTTCATCTCCATGAAATAGAAATGCTTCTGATGGTCGAGCAGGAATTCCACTGTTCCCAGACTTTGATAGCCTGCCTGTTTTGCCAGGGAGACTGCTGCTGCTGCCATTTTTTTCCGGAGGCGTTCGTCGAGAGCGGGTGACGGGGCTTCTTCCATCAACTTCTGATGTTTACGCTGTATGGAGCATTCCCGTTCGCCCAGATGCACGACATTTCCATAATTGTCGGCTACAATCTGAAATTCGATGTGCTTCGGGTTTTCGAGGTATTTTTCGATAAATACCGAAGGATCGTTAAAGGCTACCTGTGCTTCTGCGGTTGCTATTTTGTAAAGTTGTTCGAGTTCATCCTGATGATGGACAATACGCATTCCTCGTCCTCCTCCGCCCGATACTGCTTTGATAATGACCGGATAGCCTAGTCGTTTGGCAATTTTCCGGGCTTCATCGAGGGTATGTACGGCTCCTTGGCTGGCTCCAAGCATGGGGACTCCGCTCTGTGCGGCAATTCCTTTTGCTGCAACTTTATCGCCCATAAGTCGGATGACTTCGGGTGAAGGGCCGATAAAGACGATTCCATTATCCCGGCAGCGTTCGGCTAATTCCGCGTTTTCAGACAGGTATCCATAACCTGGATGTAATGAGTCGATCTTATATTCCCGGGCTAGTCCAACCAATCTGTCGATATCCAGAAATTCCGGTATATTCCCATCGGTTTCCGGGAAATTGATCACGGCATCAGCAGCTGATAAATATACAGCTTCGGGTTCTTTGGCTGTTCGGACGACATAAGTTTTGATGCCCATGCGCCGGGCTGTACGGGCAATTCGGATGGCTATTTCGCCTCGGTTAGCTATTAAAACTGATTTTATCATATCTATTTCATTATCTTTTTATTTTGTCCCCCTTTTCTTTCGCTTTTATCTTTTTAAAGCGGTATATTTCCATGTTTCCGGCGGGGTAGACTGACTGATTTCTTTTCTAAAGATTTAAGTACCCGGATGATTTTCAGTCGGGTGACGGACGGGTCGATGACTTCATCGATAAATCCTTTTTCGTTGGCGATATAAGGATTGGCAACCTCCTCCCGGTATTGTGCCAGTAATTCTTTTTTCAAAGCAACGGGATCTTCGGCAGCGGCCAGTTCTTTGTGGTAGAGAATGGCGATTGCCCCTTCGGGTCCCATGACAGCGATTTCTGCTGTCGGCCAGGCAAAGTTGTAGTCGCCACCGATCCCTTTGCTGTTCATAACGATATAGGCTCCTCCGTAAGATTTTCGCAGTACGACGGTGATTTTGGGTACAGTAGCCCGGGTGTAAGCATACAATAATTTTGCTCCATGGCGGATAATCCCGGCATGTTCCTGATCAGCTCCCGGCAGGAATCCGGGAACGTCTTCAAGAGTAAGGATGGGAATATTGAAACTATCACAGAAATTGATGAAACGGGCAGCCTTGACAGAAGAGTTCATATCCAAAGTACCGGCCATCACCTGAGGTTGGTTGGCGACGATTCCGGTTACATAGCCTCCGAACCGGGCCAAGCCGATAATGATATTGGGGGCATAGTTTTCAGCTATTTCCAGAAATTTACCTTTATCGGTGATCAGCCGGATGATATTCCGGACGTCATAAGGTTTGTCGGGATCTTCGGGAACAAGGTCTCTGAGACTTTCTTCTATACGGTCCGCCGGATCGTCGGTGGCCAGATAGGGAGCATTCTCGATATTGTTGGAAGGAAGATAGGAAAGCAGCATTTTCACTCCCCGCAGAGTGTTCTCGTCATCGTTGAAAACAAAATCAGCGACTCCTGATTTGACAGCATGTACTGAAGCCCCTCCCAATTCTTCGGGAGAGATGGTCTCATTCAACACTTGTTTAACGACATTGGGGCCTGTAACAAACATATAACTGGTTGCGGCAGTCATAAAGATAAAGTCGGTGAGTGCCGGGGAATAAACGGCGCCGCCTGCTGCCGGACCCATGATCACCGATATTTGGGGAATGACCCCGGAGGCCAGTACATTACGGCGGAAAATACCGGCATATCCGGCCAGACTGGCCACTCCTTCCTGTATGCGCGCTCCTCCCGAATCGATCAGGCCTACAACAGGAGAACCTGTTTTCAGGGCCATATCCTGTACTTTTATAATTACAGAACCCAATGATCCTCCCTGAACATTGAAGTCCTGGGAATAGGCAAATACCTGTCTGCCGTTTATATTTCCAAATCCGGTAATAACTCCGTCTCCATAGGAACGTACTGTTTTACCGAAAGAGGTGGTGGCCGATGGAGAATAAGCATCGACTTCCTCGAAGGTGCCTTCATCAAAAAGAAATTCTATTCGTTCCCGGGCTGTCAGTTTGCCGCGGTTGTGTTGTTTTTCTTCATATGCTTCGCCGTATTGCCGGGCTAAGGCTTCCTGTCTCGCCAGGAATTTTTCAAACGATTTTCTCATGCTAAGTCAGTTTACATCTATTAATTGCTTTATTATTCTGGCAATCTCTTTTAAGATTCGTAAGTGTAGCCGATTGATAATTACTCGTTAATCATCGATTGTTACCGTTGAGCATGGCTTAAACTTAGCTTTCACAAAATAAAGAATACGCAGGGGTATATTTACCCGGACGGGTGTCGGTCTGATAAGGGCTGACTCTGGCTTTATTCCGCGAAAGCATTGTCAATTCGCTGAGGCAGGTATCCTGACTTTCACCGTTTTAGCCGTCCTTCCCGTCTTATGCTGACAGTGGACATGATTGGCCGAACTTTTATGGTGATTACAGTTGCGCGACAGTCCGTGATTTTCACACGGTTCCCTATTCTCCCCATCGTAATGAGGCACCTGAGCGATCTGATTCACATCTTGTAAAGAACTTCAATGGGACAAAAGTATAAAAAATCTTTTATCCGTTGAAATTTTAATAAAATCTTTCCCTTTTCCTTTATTTTGTTGTTGATTATCAGTGAGTAAAAATTTGTAACTTCTTGTTTTTATAAGAGGCGGGTCTTTGTTGTCCGGATGATCGTCGATTATTTTTATGCATTCCGTTGTTTTTAATCGATTTTTTACTTCATCGGACGTTGAGAGAGGAGAAGGAAGTTCGGGTGAAGGAGGTGTTATTTTATGATTTTTTAGGAGAGGTTTGTTTCATTGCTGCAATTATTTTTCTCATTTTATTTAAAAATTAAAGAAAAAAAGTAGGAATATAAATTTATTTAGGTACATTTGCGTCGTCATGGTGACTCATCCTCACACGGAGGAATGAGTTGAATAGGGAATCCGGTGAGAATCCGGTACTGTACCCTCAGCTGTATGTTCTTTAAAAAGGGTTTTGCATTCTTATGGTCACTTTTTCCTCCGGGAGAAGGGAAGGCCGCAAAATCCGGAACAAGTCAGAAGACCTGCCTGACCTATAATTGCCAGTTGTTCTGGGGAATAAGGACAATGGGTATGTGCGTTGTTTTTCACAATTATTTTGGGAAAAGGGATACGGGTGTGTCCTGGAAAACACGAAGGCATAACCTCGTTTAGGGAGGATGTGTAAAGGATGCTTTTTTATTTTTTAAAAAGGCTGGCGCTATCGTTTCCGTAAAGGGAAAGACGTATGTTATATAGCATACGATAGTTGTCCTTTGTGTCTTTTGATTAGAGAAATAATTCTTTAAATATTGTATTGTTAATCAATAAAACGCCACTAATTATGATGACCAGAGCTGAGTACATTGAAAGCCTCCGCAGATTGAATCTGAAGGTTTATTTTATGGGTGAGCTGATCGAAAATCCTGTCGACCACCCGATGATTCGTCCTTCTATGAATTCTGTAGCCAAAACTTATGAATTGGCTGAAAAACCGGAATATCAGGATCTGATGACTGTTTATTCACCGCTGATCGGCAAGCGGATCAACCGTTTTTGCCATCTCCACCAAAGCACGGAAGATTTGGTGAATAAAGTGAAAATGCAACGTTTGATGGGACAAAAGACGGCAGCCTGTTTCCAGCGTTGTGTGGGAATGGATGCTTTCAATGCCATTTTCTCTACCACCTATGAGATGGACCAGAAGCTTGGGACAGAATATCACAAGCGGTTCACTGAATATATGAAGTTTGTACAGGAAAACGACCTTACGGTTGACGGAGCGATGACCGATCCGAAAGGTGACCGTAGTTTGTCGCCCTCCAGACAGGAAGATCCGGATATGTATATGCATGTCGTGGAAGTGCGGGAGGATGGTATTGTCGTACGGGGAGCAAAAGCTCATCAGACCGGGGCTGTCAATTCGCACGAACACCTGATCATGCCTACTGTGGCCATGAAAGAAGAGGATAAAGATTATGCCATTTCGTTTGCTGTCCCCTCAGATGCCGAAGGCGTATTTATGGTGTACGGCCGTCAGTCCTGTGATACCCGTAAAATGGAGGAAAATGCCGATATGGACCTCGGAAATGCACAGTATGGTGGGCACGAAGCACTGGTTGTTTTCGATAACGTGTTTGTTCCCAATGAACGGGTGTTTATGTGTCGGGAATATGAATTTGCCGGAATGATGGTAGAGCGTTTCGCCGGATATCACCGTCAGTCTTACGGAGGGTGTAAAGTCGGAGTCGGGGATGTATTGATCGGTGCAGCTGCCCTTGCCGCCGATTACAATGGCGTGCCCAAAGCCAACCACATCAAGGATAAGCTGATCGAAATGATACATCTGAACGAGACGCTTTATGCTTGTGGTATTGCCTGTTCGGCAGAGGGTGAAAAGATGCCTGCCGGTAACTATCAGATCAATCTGTTGTTGGCCAATGTCTGCAAACAGAATATTACCCGTATGCCTTATGAGATTGCCCGTCTTGCAGAAGATATTGCCGGTGGGTTAATGGTGACCATGCCATCCGAGCAGGATTTACGCAGCGAAAAGATCGGTCCTTATGTAGAGAAATATTTGCAGGGAGCAACCGGGACTTCTACCGAAAACCGGATGCGTATCCTGCGCCTGATCGAAAATATTACCTTGGGTACGGCAGCTGTTGGATATCGGACAGAATCTATGCATGGAGCAGGTTCACCTCAGGCACAGCGTATTATGATCTCCCGTCAGGGAAATCTGGCTGCGAAGAAAGAACTGGCTAAAGTGATTGCTAAGGTGGATGAAAGCAAAGATAGAAAGTAGTAGTAGTTTTGAGGAACGGGTCCGGGAGATCGTACTTTACCGGGTCCGTCCTCATTTACTGGAACATGGCGGGGATTTGAGTGTCAGGGAAATCCGGGGCCGGGATGTCGGAATTGTGTTTTCCGGAGCCTGTGGAGCCTGTCCTGCGGCACAAATTACGGTGGAACAAGTGGTAGAGAAAGGTTTGCGTCGTGAGCTTGGAGATAAACTCGGCCGTGTGTATCTGATCAACGAAACAGATGAGGGCTTACTCGCTTTTGCCCGGAAATTATTAAACCGAAAAAGGTGATCAAAACGAGGATTATGGAATGGAAAGAAATATATAAAAACAGGTTTGCGACAGTGGAGGAAGCTGTCCGTGCCATAGAAGACGGAGACCGTCTTGTGTTCGGACATGCTGCCGGTTGTCCGCAGGTTGTGCCGGCGGAAATGATCGCACAAAAAGAACGCTTGCATGATGTCGGTATTTACCACATGCTTACGCTGAACGATGGCTCATACCTGACACCCGGGACGGAAGGACATTTCCGCCACATCACTAATTTTGTCGGGGGAAATTCGCGCCAGGCTGTCGCTGACGACCGGGCCGATTTTCTTCCTGTATTTTTTTATGAAATACCACAGCTGTTTGATGAGGTATATCCTGTGGATGTGGCGGTAATCCAAGTGTCTTATCCCGATAGTGAAGGAAATTGCAGTTTCGGACTCTCTTGTGATTATACTAAAGCGGCAGCAGAAAAGGCGCGACTGGTGATCGCAGAGATGAATGAAAATATGCCCTATGTCGAGGGAGACAACAAAATTCATATCTCCCGGTTGGATTATATTATTCCGACTAACCTGGCATTGCCCGAAATTCCGCTGCCTAAAATTACGGATGTCGAAAAAGCCATCGGGCGTAATTGTGCTTCTTTGATCGAGGATGGTTCCACCTTACAGTTGGGGATCGGAGCGATTCCGGATGCCGTGCTCCTGTTTATGGGAGATAAAAAAGACCTGGGTATCCATACCGAAATGTTTTCCGACGGAGTGATCGATTTGGTGGAATCAGGAGTGGTCAATGGCAGTAAAAAGACCTTGCATCCGGGGAAATTGGTTGCCACTTTCCTGATGGGGACGCGCCGCTTGTACGATTTCGTCGATAAAAACGCCTGCGTAGAAATGCGTCCCGTAGATTATGTCAACGATCCTCGTGTCATTGCACAAAATGAAAAGATGGTTTCCATCAATTCCTGCATCGAGGTTGACCTGATGGGGCAGGTGGCTTCCGAGACAATCGGACTGAAACAATTCAGCGGAACCGGAGGACAGGTAGACTATGTCCGGGGGGCAGCCTGGTCTGCCGGTGGTAAATCGATCATGGCTATGCCTTCGACTGCAGCTAAAGGTAAGGCTTCCCGGATTGTACCTTTCTTGGCGCAGGGTGCAGCTGTTACTACTTCACGCAATGATGTCGATTATGTGGTGACTGAGTACGGCATCGCCCGGTTGAAAGGTAAAACGCTGAAACAACGGGCTCGGGCATTGATTGCTGTGGCACATCCCGATTTCCGCCCTATGCTGGAAGAAGAATATCAGAAACGTTTTAAGGATTAACTGGTGGCGGATAACTCCCGGCGATTTATGGTCGCGGGGCCGTCCATCGTTTTATAATCATGTATTATGCAATTATTTAAATTAAAAACCCGTTTGAGCAAATTCGATCATTTTGCCGATTTTGCCCGTGAATTCAAGCTCTCGGAGCACGATTTGGTGATTACCAATGAATTCCTTTATGATCCTTTTATGAAATCCCTGAATCTCCCTTGTCATTTCATTATGCAGGAGAAGTTCGGTTTAGGAGAACCATCGGATAAAATGATGAACACTATCCTGAAAGAAGTGAAAGGAGTCGGTTTCGACCGGGTGATTGCGGTCGGTGGCGGAACGGTGATCGATATTTCCAAATTGTTTGTATTGAAAGGGGTGGAAGACGTTACGGAAGCTTTCGAACGTAAAATTCCGATCGTCAAAGAAAAACAATTGGTCATTTTGCCTACCACCTGTGGAACCGGAAGCGAGGTGACCAATATATCCATAGCTGAAATTACCTCCAAACATACTAAAATGGGATTGGCCGACGATGCCATTGTGGCCGACGATGCTGTGCTGGTACCGGAGTTGCTCAAAGGGCTGCCTTTTAAGTTTTATGCCTGTAGTGCGATCGATGCGTTGGTACATGCCACCGAGTCGTATGTTTCGCCCAAATCCAATCCTTATACCCGTTTGTATTGCCGGGCTGCCATCGAAATAATCATCGATGTGTTTCAGGGGATTGCAGCGAACGGACCCGAATATCGTTTCGAAAGACTGGGGGATATGCTGATGGCAAGTAATTATGCCGGAATAGCTTTTGGAAATACAGGGGTGGGGGCTGTACATGCTTTATCCTATCCGTTGGGTGGTAGTTATCATGTACCTCATGGCGAATCGAATTATCAGTTTTTCACCGAAGTATTCAAACTTTATAATGCCAAAAATCCTTCAGGCGATATTGCCCGGCTGAACGACTTGTTGTGTGTACAATTGGGTGTGAACGAAAATCCCTATCCGGTACTCGATGAGCTTTTGGGTAAATTGATTCCGAAGAATAAACTCCGGGTGTATGGAATGAAACCGGAAGAAATTCAGGGTTTTACCAGCAGTGTGTTGCAGACTCAGCAACGTCTTTTGGCCAATAATTATGTCTCGCTGTCGGAGGAGGAGATCCGGGAGATTTATAAGGTGCTGTATTAAATCAATTTTTTAAGTTGAGAATTACATTGTAATCGTTTAGGAAATCCTGGATTTCGTTGAGAAAAATCCGGAGGATTTTTTGTCGGGAGCTTTGAGACTGATCAGGCAGAAACAAAGACAGAAAGCTGTCCGGCAATTAAAGTTTGTGTTATAATTATAAACTGAAAAAGTTATGGAAATAAAGGAAATGGTGGTGAAAGCCCGCAAGGCTCAGGAGATTTACGAACATCATTTTGACCAGGATCAGGTCGACCGGGTTATCCGCGAAGCTGCCCGTGTCATTTATGATCATGCCGAAGAATTGGCCCGGTTGGCTGTAGACGAAACCGGCATGGGGGTGTATGAGCACAAAGTAGCTAAAAACCGCAATAAATCGAAAGGGGTTTATTATAACCTGAGGGGTAAAAAATCCATGGGTATCATCGATATGGATGAAAAAACCGGATTGATCGAAATTGCCAAACCGATCGGTGTGGTAGCCGGGATCACGCCGATGACCAATCCGATTGTGACACCGATGTCGAAGATTATTTTTGCCCTCAAAACCAAAAATGCCATTATTATAGCTCCGCATCCACAGTCAAAAAGATGCTCGGCTCTGGCTGTAAATCTGATCAAGGACGTTGTGGCTCCGTTCGGGGTTCCTGCCGATCTGATCCAGGTGATCGACGAACCTTCTATCGATAAGACCAAAGAATTGATGGAAGCCTGCGATGTCGTTGTTGCCACAGGAGGGATGCCGATGGTGAAATCCGCTTACTCTTCCGGAAAACCCTCTTTCGGTGTAGGTGCCGGTAATGTACAGGTGATCCTTGATCGTAATATCGATCTGGAGGCAGCAGCTGAAAAGGTGATTACCGGCCGTGCTTTTGATAATGGTATTATCTGTTCCGGAGAACAATTTTTCACTTATCCGGTAACCGATCGCGAAGCTGTGTTCAAGGCCTTTACTGCACATGGGGCTTATTTTGTTACTGCCGGAGAGAAAGAGCGTTTGCTGAATGTACTCTTCCCGGAAGGAAAAATAAACCGGGCTTTGGTTGGGCAGTCGGTGAAGAAGATTGCCGGTGCTGCCGGTATCGATCTGCCTGAAGGTATCCGTGTCATTGTAGCTGAAGCAACCGGAGCCGGACATGCCGATCGTATCTGCAAAGAAAAAATGTTTCCGGTAATGGGGTGCCTCGGATATGACAATTTTGAAGAAGCCTTACGGATCGCCAAGACTAACCTGAACATGGAAGGTAACGGTCATACAGCCGGAATTCATTCCAACGATCAGGCCAATGTGATTAAGGCCGGCACCGAATTGTCCGTTTCCCGTCTGATTGTGAACGCTCCTTGTGCAACCACTGCCGGTGGGTCTATTCAGAACGGTCTGCCTGTAACCAATACGTTGGGATGCGGAAGCTGGGGAAATAATTCGATTTCGGAGAATTTTACTTATAAACATTTATTAAATATCACCCGGATTGCTCCGCTGTCGGCACGTATCCATGTGCCTTCGGATGAAGAGATCTGGGCGGATTGAAAATAGGGATTGTGGCCGGGTTTGCAGTGCCCGCAGTTGTTAAAAAATATTTCGGAGTGGTTTCATGATTTATAAGGATAACCTGCGGCCTGCAAACCCCAAAATATAGTTCGTAAAGTTTATATAGATGGATTTGCATTTGAGTATAAAGGAGATATTCACCGCTTTTATGGTGTTGTTTGCTGTGATCGATATTACAGGTTCTACGCCTATTATCATCAATCTCAATGCAACAGGAAAACAGGTGCAGGCAGGGAAAGCTGCTCTGATCTCTTATGCAGTCATGATTACTTTCCTTTTTGCAGGGGATGCCCTGTTGCAACTTTTCAATGTCGACATTTCTTCTTTCGCCATAGCCGGAGCATTGGTATTGCTGGTGCTTGCTGTAGAAATGATTTTCAGTGTAGAAATTTTCCGTAACGATGGACCTGCCGGGAGTGTAACTATTGTGCCTGTTGTCTTTCCTCTGATTGCCGGGGCAGGGACATTGACAACGACGCTTTCTCTGCGGGCAGAATGTAATCTCTCCAACCTGATCCTGGCCATTTCACTCAATATGCTTCTGGTTTATCTGGTACTCCGCAATGCTTATCTGGTGGAACGCATTTTAGGGAAAAGTGGTGTCTACGTCCTGCGTAAATTTTTCGGCATCATCCTGCTGGCAATGTCCGTACGGCTGTTTATCAGCAATCTGAGTATGTTGTTGAATTCATTTTCACGCTAAAGCCAATTATAGTAACGTTTTGTTTTTGAACGCCTTGTCAACGATTACTTACCGGTAACTATTCAGAAGTCGCTGTTTTATTCCTCTGTTCGGCTATAAAAAAGTACCCGCAGGAACCATCGGTTTTCAGCCAGGAATTAATTACTTTTGTGATATGGATTATGCTATTTCACATCATACTGTTTTTATGCCGGCCGGGGAGTATATCCGGAAATACCGGGATGAAGATAAATTCATTGTATTTTGCCGCAGATGTAATCGTTATGATCGTTGCTGGGCTTGTCCGCCATACGATTTCGATATATCTGCAAGGATTGGCAAGTACAAATATATCTGCATAACAGGCACTCAGATCGTGCCTGATCCATCCTCTGTACCAACTATTCCTGCGGGAACAGAGAAAGAGGTCGTTATCGGCCTGTTGACAGAAGTGCGCCTTCAACTAGATTCTTGGTTGCGGTGGCTTGAAACGGAATATCCTGGTAGTCTGGCTTGTTACGCAGGGACTTGTCACCTTTGCCCTGACGATACGTGTACCCGTATCACCGGTCAGCCTTGCCGTCATCCTCATCTGATCCGTCATTCCCTGGAATCTTTCGGTTTCGATCTCGGCCGTACGGCTGAAGAATTACTTCATATTCCACTGGTATGGAGTGATGGGGTGAAATTTCCCGAATATCTGATGTTAGTCAGTGGTTTATTTACCGATGTGCCAATCGACATAAGCTTAAAACCTGCACCATAGTTTGGTTTTTCCGTTCCAGTGGTTGCGTCGGCAACCTGAAATGTGTCTGCGTGATTTTGTTGCTTTATGGTCTTATCTTTCGATCGATTCCAGCCTTTTATTTATACGCTTTAGGAATCGTTTATAAGCATCGGTGGGCTGAAATTTCTACCGGTGTTTTCAAAATAAGTTGTCTTAAAATTTGTAAAATAAATTTTATTCTCTATTTTTGAAGCGTATTGGCTTTCCTATGTCCATCCGGTATAGGAAATAAAAGGGAACCGGGTGTAAATCCCGGACAGGCCCCGCTGCTGTGAGCTTCTTTACAACGTCCGGACAATGCTTCTGCCACTGTCGTTTATACCTCCGACGGGAAGGCGTCTGGATTGGAGCAAGTCAGAAGACCTGCCATACAAGCAATCGTCTGTGCTTTCGCGGATTCAGAGCCGGACACCTGCACATATATATTACTGTACTGTTAAAACACCGGGGATAAATGCGGGTGTATGTGGGAGGCGGCAGAGTGTTCGTATTTCCTTCTGGCCTGTTTTTATTTGAAGGATCCGTCCGACGCATCCTGCCGGTGTTTTTAATTTTCTTTTGAATTTTTCAAAACAATAACCAACTTTTTTTTTATTCGATAAATTCCGTTATATTTGTGTCGGTATCAGGTTTCAGAATCGGTCATCACTGATTCAGGATTAAAATGGGAACTCCTGTGAAAATCAGGGACTATCCCCGTAGCTGTAAGTTCTATTCAAAGGTTGTACATTCGGAAGCCACTGCCGGTATGTCCGGTGGGAAGGCGTACAATCGGAACAAGTCAGAAGACCTGCCTGAGTACTTTTGTTTAATTCGTAGCTTTCGGGTGAAAGGTGACAGAATAAATGAACTGGTAAACTGTACTTGGTGTGTACAGGGCAGTGGTCATTTACATGCAATCTATCTTATCTGTGAGTTACCTTAATTCTGTTAAAATCAATGGAACAGGTAAAACTTCCGTTTAGGGCGGATATTGTCGGTAGTTTCTTGCGACCGGAACGACTGAAAAAAGCAAGAAAAGACTTCGAATCAGGCTTATTATCTCCTGCCGCACTCCAACAAATCGAGGATGAAGAAATTGAAAAATTAATAGCCGAACAAAAAGTTGTCGGCTTACAGGTTATTACAGATGGGGAATTTCGCCGTTCGTGGTGGCACCTCGACTTCTTTTGGGGATTAGGAGGCATAGAGAAAAAGGCAGTTGGGCAGGGATATGTATTTCACAATCTGGAAACCCGACCGGAATCTGTAAAAGTGACCGGGAAAATTACAGGATACAATCATCCCATGATCGCTCATTTCCGTTTCATCCAGAAACTGGCTGGCCAGGCGATACCCAAGCAAACGATTCCTTCTCCGGCACAACTTTTGGCCGAGTTGATCCGCGAGGGAAATATGGATGAAACCCTGAAAGTATATGGCCGGATAGACGGATTATTAGAAGATATAGCACAGGCCTATCGCCAGGTGATCAGTGGTTTCGCTGCAGCAGGATGTCGTTATCTCCAATTCGACGATTGCACATGGGGTATGCTTTGTGATGAAAAATTCCGCTGCAATCCACAGGTGAATGCGGAAGAAATGGCCCTCCTTTTTGCCCGGATAAACGAGATGGCTTTGAACTCAAGACCGGAAGGAATGACCATTACAATGCACGTTTGCCGGGGTAATTATCATTCTGCCTGGGCATCGTGGGGGGGGTATGAGCCGGTTGCCGAAACCTTATTCGACCTCCCGGTGGATGCTTTTTTTCTCGAATTCGACGACGAGCGTTCGGGAGGTTTTGAACCCTTACGCTTCATACAGAACCAAACTGTAGTCTTGGGATTGATTACAACCAAAAATGCTGCCCTTGAGGATAAACAGAAAGTGAAAAACCGCATTGCGGAAGCCAGCCAGTATGTTCCCCTGGAACGGCTTTGTCTGAGTCCCCAGTGTGGCTTTGCTTCTACCGAAGAGGGAAACAAACTTACCGAAAAGCAACAGTGGAACAAAATCCGGTTAATGTTAAAAATTGCACATTCCGTATGGAAAAATAAATAACGATTTATATGGATTTTTCAACATCAAAAACAGAAAATTTATTCTTGCAAATGATCCGGGAATTTGCAGAAAAAGAAGTGAAACCGTTGGCAGCAGCTGTCGACGAGGAAGAACGTTTTCCGGAAGAAACGGTAAAGAAAATGGCTGCTTTGGGAATGATGGGCATCCCATTCCCCAAAGAGTATGGCGGGGCAGGTGGCAACAACCAACTCTATTCGATGGCTGTCGAAGAATTGTCACGGGTATGTGCTACTACAGGGGTTATTGTTTCTGCACACACTTCTTTGTGCGCTTCTCCGATTTATGAGTTCGGCAATGAAGAACAACGCCGTAAATATTTGCCCCGCTTGTGTTCCGGCGAATGGATCGGAGCTTTCGGACTGACCGAACCGAATGCAGGCACGGACGCTTCGGCACAGCAAACGATGGCTGTGAAGGAAGGGGAGCATTATGTGCTCAACGGCTCCAAAATTTTTATTACCAATGCTGCTTATGCACACGTTTACATTGTCATGGCCATGACCGATAAGGCACAGGGGACGCGGGGGATTTCGGCCTTTATCGTAGAACGTGATTTTCCGGGATTCTCTATCGGTAAAAAAGAGAAAAAAATGGGCATCCGGGGATCCGCAACCTGTGAGTTGATTTTTGAAAATTGTATCGTCCCGAAAGAAAATCTGTTGGGAAAAGTGGGGGAAGGCTTCAGGATTGCAATGAAAACACTCGACGGCGGACGTATGGGAATCGCTTCACAGGCCTTGGGTATTGCTCAGGGGGCTATGGATGAAACGGTGAAGTATGTAAAAGAACGGAAACAATTCGGACGGTCCATCGGACAGTTTCAGAATACTCAATTCCAATTGGCCGATTTGCAGACCAGGATTCAGGCTGCCCGTCTGCTGGTGCGTAAAGCAGCTTGGAAAAAGGATATGAAACAACCTTATTCTGCTGACTCTGCACAGGCTAAATTGTTTGCAGCCGAAACAGCGATGGAGGTGACGACCAAAGCAGTACAATTCCATGGAGGCTACGGTTATACCCGTGAATATCCGGTGGAACGAATGATGCGGGACGCCAAGATTACAGAAATCTATGAAGGAACGTCTGAAGTACAACGGATGGTGATTGCAGCTGCATTACTCAAATAAGAGTGGAGAAAAGATAATCGATAAATGAAAAAATGATAAACGTATGAAAATAGTAGTATGTATCAAACAGGTGCCGGATACAACAGAGATCAAATTGGACCCCGCTACGGGGACGATGATCCGGGATGGGGTGCCCAGCATTATGAATCCCGACGATAAAGGGGGACTGGAAATGGCTTTACAATTAAAAGATAAATATGGGGCGGAAGTCACGGTAATAACCATGGGGCCTCCTCAGGCCGATGATATTTTGCGTGAGGCTTTTGCTATGGGAGCTGACCGTGCTATTCATTTGAACGACCGGAAATTTGCCGGTGCCGATACTCTCGCTACGTCGAATGCGATTGCCGGCGCTTTGCGCGTGTTGGATTTTGACCTGGTAATCACCGGCCGGCAAGCCATCGACGGGGATACCGCTCAGGTAGGACCACAGATTGCCGAACATTTGGATTTACCTCAGGTGACTTATGTTGAAAACCTGGAATTTGACGGGAGCAGGACATTTACGATCCGGAAGTCCACAGAAGACGGTTTTCAGCTGGTACAGGTAGATGCGCCTTGCGTGGTGACGGTGCTGGCAACGGCTAATAAAGCCCGTTATATGTCGGTCCGGGGAATTGTGGAGGCTTATAACAAAGAAGTTGAAGTGTGGGGCTTTGAACATATCAGTGTAGAAGAAGAAAAACTAGGCTTGAAAGGATCGCCCACCCGCGTATGGAAATCATTTACCAAAGGAGCAAAAGCAGCCGGAAAGGTGTTTGAAGTGGAACCTGCCGAAGCTGCCGATATAATCGTAGAGAAATTGAAAGAAAAATTTATAATCTGATGAACAGGTAGCAACGGATTGCAGACCACAGACTGTGGTAAACCTTAAGTTTTTATACCTTGAACATATACTTTTTTTCCGGCCATTGGCTGAGGTCTGCTTCCGTTTACCGTTCATTGTTAATTTGAATACAATGGATAAATCCCAATATAAAGACGTCTGCGTGTTTGTAGAACAACGCGAAGGTATCATACAAAAAGTGGCATTGGAACTGCTGGGTAAAGCCCGGGAACTTGCCGATTCCTTGAATGAGAAAGTGATCGCCTTATTGCTCGGTTATGATATGAAAGACCAGGCTCAGGAGCTGATTGCTTATGGTGCCGACATTGTCGTGTGTGTGGACGAACGTGAATTGGCAGAGTACAATACCGAGCCTTATGCACAAGCTGTCAGCCAATTTATCCGTGAACGTCATCCGGCCATCGTATTGATCGGAGCCACGACTATCGGCCGCGATCTGGGCCCCCGATTATCTGCCCGGCTGACTACCGGCCTCACGGCCGACTGTACAGGCCTGGACATTTCGCCCGAAAATGATTTGCTGATGACCCGTCCGGCTTTCGGTGGTAACCTGATGGCTACGATCATTTGTAAAGAACATCGTCCGCAAATGTCTACTGTCCGGCCGGGAGTGATGCGTACAAAACCCAAAGATCCGGCACGGCGGGGGACGATTGAAAATATGAAAGTCAGTTTCGACCCGTCGAAATTCAGAGTTAAAATTCTGAAAACGGTGAAAGAACAGAAACCCCGGATCGACATAACGGAAGCTAAAGTGCTGGTGTCAGGTGGGCGTGGTGTCGGCAGTACGGCTGGTTTTGTCATGCTGGGTCGTTTAGCGGAAACATTGAATGCCGAAGTATCTTCATCGCGGGCAATGGTCGATGCCGGGGTTATGCCCCACGAACGCCAAGTGGGGCAAACCGGAAAGACGGTCCGGCCGGATCTGTATTTTGCCCTGGGGATTTCAGGGGCTATTCAGCACCTTGCCGGTATGGAAGAATCAGAATACATCATTGCTATCAATAAAGACAAATATGCTCCGATCTTCAATGCAGCAGATTTGGGGATTGTTGGAGATGTACATAAAATTGTCCCCATATTGACAGAAAAACTCCGGAAGTAAAAATCGGAAATGAACCGGGTGTTTGTTCAATTATACTCTTTCCTTTTCTATTGGTGACGGTAGCAAGAGGAAAGAGTATTTAAGAGTAAATCAATATCTTGGCACTGATAAATCAAATTGATTGCATCTTAAATGTCAAAGCTCGTATTTTTGAAATAATCGGCTGGTAAAGATTGTCCCAGTATATTTTTACGCCTTATATTAAAAATGATTTAAAAAATTACTTAAAATAAACTTTCATCTCTCTTTTTTTGTACTTTTACCGTCGATTTTGGTGCTGCTCGTTATTTTCGTAACGGAGCGGTGAAAAGGGAATCAGGTGTGAATCCTGAACAGACCCGCTGCTGTGTACCTCATTAAAGTCCGAGGACAATGACTCTCTCCACTGTTTCAATTTGAAATGGGAAGGACGTCCTAGGATGGGGTAAGTCAGAAGACCTGCCAATCAATCATATTGTTTAACGTTCAAGGGAAGGAAGAACGTGGACACCGATAGTTTAATAATTGTCGACTGGATACGCCAAATCTTTTTTTGATTAAAAGGGGATTTATGTTTGCGAAGAGGTTATTTTATATTGTTACTATTATATGGATAGGTATAGCGTTTACATCGTGTGATAAGCCGGGAGTACCTTATCCTGGAGGAATAATAGGAGGTGGGGATATTGAAGCTCTTGTATTGAATGAGGGAAAACTTAACACGAATACCGGAACGATTTCGGTGATTTATAAGGACGGTCGTGTTGTGGCAGATGTTTTTCAAGATGTAAATCACCGTCCTATGGGAGACGTGGCGCAATCTATCACGTTGGTAAATGGGAAGTATTTCGTGGCGATGAATAATTCAAAAAAGATAGAGATTGTTGATCCGGTAACTTTTAAATCCGTGGGAACAATTCTTTACACGCAGGCGGGGTATCCTCGGCAAGTGGTGCCAATTTCTTCCACGGAGGCAATTGTGTCCGATCTTGACCGACAATTAGTACGTATCCGGACGGTTGAACCTTACGGGAAACCATTGGAATATATTTCTATCCCTCGGGCCGTAGAGTATCTGACTGTGGTGGAAAATAAAGTGTTTGGAATAACTCAGGGTGGTTTATATGTATTTGATGCTGATAATATAAAGAAGGAACAAGCTCGAGTTGTTAAGGATGTATATAATGAGGAGGATACGAAAACTTGTCAGTTACTTGTGGATAAGGAGGGGATGATTTGGGGATTGATGAACGAGCAGGAAGGTGGACAGGTAACAGGTGTTACGTTGAAATGTGTGGATCCCAAGCGGGAGAAGGTGGTGAAATCGTACACGTTATCTTTCGGGGATTCGAATTCACAGACTCCAGGCGAGA
>OIWQ01001830.1_pt1 | contig 24060 bp, 17 predicted proteins | sample 1587571 | NCBI WGS metagenome assembly OIWQ01 (sample SAMEA3888910, study PRJEB22519) | human gut metagenome | biome: human gut; feature: human-associated habitat; material: faeces | place: Denmark | collected 2010 | reverse complement strand
TATTATCGGCGAATGTCTGGAACGTTCGCGGTCGATGGAAGGTTGGGAACGATGGTTTACCCGCAGCCGGTGTGAAGTGCAAGAAAATGTCTTTGAAAGAACAGAAGAAGATGTTTTTAGCAGGGAAGCAAATAACACCTATGGTTACATGGGTGAGGGGAATTATGCTTCAAATATAAAAAAACAGGGGAAAAGTCACACAAGTGGCTTGACAAAACCTAACATGGAAGGAATCCAACATATGATCCAGCAGACACTCGTCCGGGTCGCCTGTCTCGCCGCCGTTCTTCTGGCGCTGACCGGCTGTCAGAACACGGTGAACACCCTCTCCGGCGGCCCCGGCGTCACCGCCGCCGATCTGAAACGCTTCACCAGCGACAGCTTCTGCCGCGACCGGCTGGCGGTGCTGGCGGTCAACATGGCGCAGACCGACGGCGGCGTGCGGCAGCTTCAGGTGACGCTGCGCAGCGAACGGTACGGCTTCTTCTCCGAAATCTGGAGCTGGATGACCGGCGAGAATCCCTATTACATCAACTACCGGGTGGACTGGCTCGACGGCAACGGCATGCAGGTGCCCTCCCCCTCCTCGAACTGGATGACGGAAATCTTCTACCCGGGCGAGACCAAATACATCCGCAGTGTGGCGCCGACGTCACAGTGCGCCGACTACATGGTGAGCCTCAAGGAAAAAAACGATTGACGGAAAGGAAAATCAACCGATGAAGACACGTGCACTCTATGGAAGTGCGGCGGCCGCGGCGCTGCTGCTCGGGTACGGCTGCGCCGTCGCGCCGCACCGCATCGACCCCGCCGGCGACCAGACGCTGACCAGCACCCACCGGATCGACGTCAAGGACTGGCAGACCGCCGCATTGAAATCGATCGATTCGCTCCTCGCCTCCGGTGCGCTGAACCGGGCCGACGGACGCAAGACGATCGTGATGGTCGGCGAGGTGAAAAACAACACCTCCACGCCGGTCAACACCCGGATTCTGACCGACAAGATCCGGCAGGCGATTCTCCGCTCCGGCAAAGCGGTCACCACCACCGCGGTCGGTGCGAAGGGAGCCGAAGAGGCCGCGGTCCGGCAGGTGCGCGAACTGGAGAACGACGACCTCTTCAATCAGGCGACCGTGCAGAAGCGCGGCACCGTGATCGCGCCGGATATGAGCCTCTCGGGTGAGATCGTCCAGCAGAGCAACCGGGTGGGCCGGGTTGAAGAGTCCTACTTCTTCTTCCACGTGGTGATGACCGACCTCGCCACCGGCCTCGCAGTCTGGGAGGACAACGTCGAAATCGGCAAGCAGGAGACCAAATCGATCTTCGACTGATGCCGCCGTCGGCAACGGGTAAAAAAATCCCCCGCGCTTCTCTTCACGTAGAAGAAAACGCGGGGGATTTCCGTATCGCGCCTCAGGCGAGGACGATATCCCGCAGTCCGAGCTTGACGAAGCAGTAGCCGTCGTTCCAGGGCGGCGCGGGGTTGTCGATCGCGTTCGGCTCCTTGTCGAAGGAGCGGGTGTTGACGCCGTAGCTCTCCCCTTCGTCGAGGTGGTGGGGGCCGAGCAGGTTGCGCAGCGAGGTGGTCAGCTCCACTTCAATCCGGTTCACGCCGGCGCGGAGGAAGGAGTCAATCCGCAGAGCGTAGGGCCCCTGGAAGCGGAATCCGGCCTCCTCCCCGTTGATCCAGACGCGGTAGGAGTTCGCGCCGACCGCGGCGAAACGCAGATACCGGATCGATTCGGCCTCGTCGGCGGTGAGATCGATCTCCCGCGCGAGCGTCACCTTTCCGGCGAAGAACGGCATTCCGGCGCGGACCAGATCGGCGGCGTCGACCGCCGCACCGGTCATCGGAGCGCCAAGTTCGAACCGGCCATGGAACCGCTCCGCCCCGCGCATAAGCTCCTCCTCGCGGCCGATGTGGCGCACGGAGAAGTTTCCGGCCAGATAGACGCTCTCCACCTCCGAATCGAAACAGAGCGTGTTGTATTCGGTTTCGAACTGCCGGGCGCGTTCGAGCTTGGCGTAGACCTCCTCCGGCTGGGTGTAGCGGGTGCGGATCGACAGCACGTTGACGCCGCCGATCAGCGCCGCCGGCAGCGGAATCCGGCGGAACGCCTGGTCGAACACCGCCCCGGAATCCACCGCGTCGAAACGGTGCCCGTTGAGCGCGAATTCACACCGTTCCGGCGTCTCCGCCACCAGCGAAAGCGGCGCGGAGAAGTCGAAGTCCGGCGCGAGATTGAAACGGAACTCCATCTCCAGATCGCAGGGCCGCCGGAGCCGGAGCAGCCGGGCGTGGATCACGCAGACATGCTCGTCGATCCACTCGCCGCCGTCAACCCGGTAGCGGCAGCGGTCGAGAGTGAAGAGGTTTTCGGAGGCGTGCTCGACCGTAAAAGCGGAGTCGAGCCGCCGGACCGGTTCCAGCGCGAACACATCCTCGACCCGGATTTTCGGAGCATGTTTCTCCGGATGCGGCGAAACGAAGAAGATCGCCGCCTCCCCCGCCGCCAGCGGATAGTCGAAGACGAGATGGTTCCCGGAATGGCGGACGCCGGAGAGGATCGAGAACTTCCCGCTGAAGGGATCGATCACCTCCACCTGCCGCCCGGTGCGGGGCAGCGCGATCGTCAGCGAACAGGGCTGGTTGTACTGCAGATTGGTGATGAAGTGCATCCGGCCGCTGCGCCCCTCCAGATTGTCGAAGTCGCGGAAGGTGCCGACCACCCGGCGGGCGGGCACCCCGTGTTCGGTAATCCGCACCCGGTCGGGCAGCAGATCCGCAACGGTCTCGGCGGCGGCGGCCTCCGAGTCGTAGGCGGGCAGCGAGGCGAACCAGTCGCGCACCTGCTGCGACGCGGGCTCGCCGTCAACGGTGAGTTTCTCCGGTTCGAGCCGGTTGCGGACCACCAGCACGATGCCGCCGGCCTCGGTGAATTTTTCCAGCATCGTCAGCATCTGCGAGGAGAGGTTGACCAGTTGCGGAATCACCACCAGAGAATACGCCATCCGGCCGATCCGGATCTTTCCGTCTTCGAAGGAGCCGAGCTCCGAAGTGAGCACCTCGTCGGCGTAATGGTGCGGAATCTGCAGGGAGTCGAGTTCGACGGTGAGCCGTTTCAGCCCTTCCGTATAGAACTCCATCGCCTTCAGCCGGTCGCATTCGCTGTAGTGCATCCACGCGGTCGAGAGCGGGTGGAGCACCAGCACCTCGGCGGACGCCTTCCCTTCGGCGAGCATCATGCCGATCCGGGCGAAGGCGTCGTTGATCTGCCGGTAGTCGCCCCACCACGGCTGGTGCACGAAGAGCGAAGCCGGATAGTCCCGCTTGCGCAGTCCGCGCAGCGAATAGCCCTGCAGATGCTGGCAGGGGAGGTTCACTCCGTGCGCGAACTGCTGCTGGAACATCCACAGCATGCCGGAGAAGTTGAAATTCCAGCCGCAGAGCGCGAAGCTCTCAGAGAGGATCTGTTTCTGGCCAACCTGCATCGCGGCGGAGACCAGCTGGGTCATGGCGACCGGACTGGGTTCCGAACGGCCGAGGTGGTCCATGCCCGGAATGTGGTACCAGCGGTACTGCGCCATCACCGAACCGTTGCTGTTGATCTGCCCCTGGCAGGTCTCTTCGAGCACGTGGTGACCGGTCAGCATCCAGCCGTGTTCATCGCACCATTCGCGGATCTGCTGCATGAAGTTCCGGCTGAAGAGGCGGGCGGCGAGGCTCCAGAAACGAATCCGCATCGCGTCGCTGCCCGGCATGCCGAGGAAGAGCATCGGCAGTTCCGGCAGAAGTTCGCGGTGGTAGGCCTTCCAGTACTCCTCCTCCAGTACGAACGACCAGAGGAAGCCGTTGCGCGACAACTGCGGCTCGTCGGTGAAGATCCCCTTCAGACGGCGGGAGAGCCGTTTCGGCAGATTGCGGTAATAGTAGTCGTGGGTGACCCGGAGAAACTCCGCCACCACCTCCGGATCGAGGTTGTCCACATAGTAGGGATTGACCTCGAAGTAACAGCGCAGGACCCGCCCTTCCACACCGGCGGGGAGGGGTTTGCCGATCAGTTCGCCCTCCGGCGTGTACCAGCCGATGGTGTCGGTACGGCCGCCGGCCTCCGCGGCGTCGAGAAACTCATACCGCAGATATTTCTGCTGGTATTTCACGCCGAGGCCGTTGACCGCGCCGCCGCCGAAGCCGCTGGGCCAGCCGTTCTCATCGTAGAGCCAGGCGTTCATGCCGAGCTTGTCGGCCTCGTCGATGCAGGCTTCGACACAACTCATCCACTCCGGCGAAAGGTAGGCGGTCTGAAGTCCTCCGCGCGCGTGCATGAAAAATCCGCCGATTCCGGCGTCATGCATCTGGCGAATCTGTTCGCGGAGCACCTCCGGCTCCAGTTTCTCATTCCAGCTCCAGAATGGAATCGGACGGTAATCGGCCGGCGGAGCGGCCAGTTCAAGCGGTTGTTTCATCATCAAAATACTCTTTCATTCTCTGGTGCAATGGTCTGATATGTGTTTAAGATACCGTACCCGGGCCGGGATTTCAATCCGTCAAGAGAGGATTTTCCGACGAAAAACCCCCCGGGGTACGGCGGTGGAGGTGCAACCGGCTCACAAGGTCAGCGATGTAACCGGGCCGTTGAGCAGTTTTTCCGCAATCCGGTCCAGCTCCTCCGGGTCACCGGTGAAGTGGAAGGTGGCGTGGGTGTGGCACAGGGAACCGCCCGGCGCGGGGAATCCGGCCGGAGAACTCGATTCCAGTTCATAGAACGGCCCCATCTGCGAACCGTCGGCGAGCGGTCCGTCGTTGTAGGCGTTGACCGTGTCGCCTTCGAAGGGGCACTCCTGAATCTCCCAGGCGGCGTTGACATATTCGGCGTCGGCGGGGCCGGGCGAATAGTGAACCACGGTGAGAATCCGGTTTTCGGCGTCATAACTGCCGAGCACGCCGGTGGCGCGGCGGTTGGAGAGGCCGAGTTTGCCGCGGCAGTTGCCGTCAGCGGAGAAGAGGATACGGCCGCGTCCGGTGTCGATACGGAGCCGGTCGCCGGGAATGCGCCCGAAGTAGTCGTCCTTGACGATCGCGCCGGGAGCGTCGGTGCGGTAGGGGATGACGATCACGGTCCGCGCCGACGGGTTGAACATGCCGAGCATCCAGATGGAGAGCGCGCCGTTCTCCCGGGTCCACGCCTCCCGCCCGATGTTGGTCACGCGGTTTTCCGTCACATAGCCGACGGCGGAAACGCGGGTTTTGTCAAAGGTGACGCCGAGATCGGCGGCGATTCCGGCGCAGTCAAGCAGCCGCACCACCCGCTCCATGCGGATTTTTTTCTCGAATCCGCTCCAGTTCCGGATGGAGAACTCCGTGGAGAACGCCGCTTCGATTTCTCCCGCGGAATCGAGCTTCCAGACCTCGGTATCCTCGGCGGCGGGCACCTGCCAGTGGTCGAAGTCGAACGGCGCGCCGGGCGGGAAGTAGAGCGAAAACTGTCCCCCTTCCGGCCCGAGCCAGAAGCGGTCCTCGCCGCCGTAGGCGTTGATGTGCGGTGTCCGTTCGCCGGAGGCGATCAGCGCGCGGTTGATCCAGCCGCAGCCGGGCCCCCCGTCGCCGGCCATGGTGCTGGTCATCACCCGCCCCTGATATTCGGCCAGCGTGACCAGGCGCGCGCCTTCGTCGTTGCCGAGCACGACCGGGGCAAGTCCATGTGACCGGAGAAATTCGACTTCACTCTGAAATGTCTGATTCATAGGATTCTCCCGCAATACAACGTTTGTCCATCCGGGATTTAGTATAGCGCCGTTTCCGAAGGAACGCAACCGAAGGAAACGGATTTCCGCAGGAAAATCGAGAACTCAGGGATAATTGGTGGCAAAATACTTCTGCCAGAGCTCGGTGGTGTGAGCGGTGTAGGCGTTGCCGTCGGCGTTCAGTTCGGCGACAACGTTGATCATCCCGGCGTGGCCGTCGAGGCAGAGATAACCGGCATCCTTGTTGTGAACCGGCCCGATGGTGGGGGAACTTGGTGTGTTGTAAAGGTAACGGCCGTCGTCGATGTATCCCATCCCGAAATTGTCCTGATCCTTCTCACGCTCGATGATGCCGATCTTTTTCGAAGGATTTCTCACCTTTTCCGGCCGGACTGCGGAACGGCTGCCGGTCGCCAGAAAGCCGGTGATGCCGACGGAGTTCCCCGCATAATTGACCTGGGAGTTGCTGCCGACAAAGATATAGGAGTTCACCGGTCCGGTGCTGCCGGGTGCGGAACGCTGTGTATCGTGCAGCGGGCAGCGCAGCCCGAGGTAACTGCCGTTGGGCATCCGCTCTGCCCAGGGCGGAACATAGCTGGACGCAAATCTCTTCCCGGCGCCGTCCACGCCGGTCATCAAATTCCAGATCCAGCCCTTCGCGTAGCCGGTCGGCAGAGTTTGATCTTTGTCCATCGGCCAGGGATAATAGCCGTAATCAGCGGTGTAGCGGATCAGCCCCAGCCCGATCTGCTTGAGATTGTTGACGCAGAGGATCGTCTTCGCCCGGTCGCGCGCCTTGTTCAGCGCCGGCAGCAGCATCGACGCGAGAATCGCGATGATCGCAATCACGATGAGGAGTTCGATCAAAGTAAAATTCCGCCGTTTGTCAGCACGAAAACCTTTCCATCTCAACATCTTCGCTCTCCTGTTCCACATTGCGGGAAACTCGGTCCGTCCCCCGGTGTTATTGTTCATTTGGTTACATTATACCGGAAACAAAAATGGAAAGCAATCCCCCTGCTCGAAAAACCGTGAAAAAACACTCTTTTTTTGGTTATGTTTTCCTGGGAACCATCCAACCAAAGCGATTTCATCCGCGAAAAAGAGCGGGAAACCCCCTCTCCCCGGCTGGCAAAAGCCTGCTGGAGCGGTATAGTAAACACATCGCGCAAACGATCAATCTCAAAGCAGGAATTTTCACCATGAAGGAAGAACCGGAAGTTTTCGCCGGATACTGGATCACCACGGAGGAGTTCTGCAACCTCACTCCTCAGAACATGTTTCACCGCCAGCTCGACCGCTCCTCGCTGCCGGCGGTTGAGCCGGAGCGGCAGAACCGCCACATCCTCTTCCGGAGAAAATTCACGCTGACGGCAACGGACAATGTGATCCTTCACATCAGCGCCGATGACTACTACAAACTGTATGTGAACGGCGTTTTCGTCACGCAGGGGCCGGCCGCCGGCTACAGTTTCCACTACTTCTACAACCGGGTGGACCTGTCGAAGTTCGTCCACCCCGGCGAGAACACCATCGCCGTGCACACCTACTATCAGGGACTCATCAACCGGGTCTGGGTGAGCGGCGACCGGCAGCACGGGTTGCTGCTCGACCTGTTCGCGCAGGAGAAACTGCTGCTCGCCTCCGACGAGAGCTTCCTCTGCCGGGTGCACTCCGGATTCTCCGCGGCCGGAAAGGCCGGGTATGAAACCCAGTTTCTCGAACGTTACGACGCCGCTGCCCCCGAAGTCGGCTTCGAACAGCCGGAGTTCGACGATTCCGGCTGGACTCCGGCGAAGATCCGCCGCCACGCCGCGTACCGGATGTTCCGCCAGCCGACCGCACAGCTGGAATTCGAATCGATCGCTCCCGCCGCCGTGGAGCCGCTGGAGAACGGGTTCCGGATCGACTTCGGCGCCATCTACGTCGGCAGTCTCACCTTCCGCGCCCGCGGGAAACGGGCGGACGAAATCGAAATGCGCTTCGGGCAGGAACTCAACGAAGATGGTTCCGTCCGGCATCAGCTCCGGGCGAACTGCAACTACATCGAGTTTCTCCGCCTCTCCGGGAACGTCGACACGCTCAATCAGTTCGACTACAAAAGTTTCCGCTATGTCGAACTCCTGCTCCCCCCGGGGTGCGAAATCGAACCGGATTCCCTGTGCCTCTGCGCGCGGCACTACCCCTTCCCGCTCAAGGCGCTCTGCAACCGGACCGACGAGAAGTCACTGGCGGTGTGGAAGCTCTGTGTCGACACCCTCCACTACGGCATGCAGGAGGTCATTCAGGACTGCATGGAGCGGGAGAAGGGTTACTACCTCGGCGACGCCTGCTACAGCCTGCTCGCCTGGTCCATCCTGACAAAAGATTTCGCGCCGATGGAGAAGTTCTTCGACGACTTTCTCCGCACCTCGTTCATCAACCGCGGCCTGATGACCTGCGCGGCCTGCTCCTTCATGCAGGAGATCGCCGAATATCCGCTCATCATGTTCCTGCTGTTGATGGAGTACTGCCGCCTCACCGGGAATCTCGAGTTCGCCCGCGAACGGTACGCCGCATTCGCCGACATCCTCGACTTCTACCGCGAGGAGTACGCTGAAGCGGACGGGCTGCTCAATCATCTGGACAAGTGGTGCGTGGTCGAGTGGCCCGCCAATCTGCGCGACGGCTACGACGTCGACCTCACCGAGGGGAAGCGCTGTGACACCAAACACAACGCGCTCAACGCCTGGTACATCGGCGCGATCAAGTGCCTGAACGAGGTGGCCGCAATGCTCGGGCAGCCGCCCTATGCCGAGACCGCGCCGCTGGAGAAAGCGTTCGTCGCCGCCTTCTACGACCCGGCGAAACAGCAGTTTCGCGACAGTGTTTCGACCGATCATATCAGCTTGCCCGGCAACGTATTCGCCGCATTTTTCGAACTCTTTCCCGACCGGGCGGGGGTACGGAACACCGTTGCGATGATCCGCGAAAAACGGCTGTCGCAAAGTCTGCTTTTCGTGACCTTTCCGTTGCTGGCGTTCCTCCGCCGGGAGGGGGAAACGGAGCTAATTCACGAACTGCTGACCGACAAAGACGCCTGGCTGCGGATGCTCTCCGAAGGGGCGACGCGCACCTTCGAGGGGTGGTACAAGGATCAGAAGTGGAACACCTCCCTCTTCCACCTCACAATGTCGCTCGGCGCACTGTTCCTGACCGACTGGGAGATGGAGCGCATCCTCCGCTTCTCCCGCCGGTAAAGAACTCTCCGGGAAGGCTCAGCAGGCGGATGCCGCCTGCTCCGGAATCAATCGCCCGCCGTTCAGAACCCGGACGGCGGCGGCTCCGGCGGCCTCGCCGATCTGGTTCAGATTGACCATCACCCGCGCCGCTCCGTAGGCGCCCTCTTCGGCGTCGATCATCCGCCCCGCCGCGATCAGGTTGTCGAAACCGGGCGGAATCAGACTGCGCAGCGGAATTTCATAGTACTCCGGCGACGGCAGCGACGGGTCGCGCCAGAACCCCAGTTCCGGCGGCTGGTACGGCGAAAGGAACTCCTCCCGCCCGTCGAGATAGAGGAAGCGGGTCCCCGCCCGTTCCTGGCTGTGGACATCCACCCGGTAGGTACCGCGCGCCGCCGCGTCCGGGAAGCGCCGCCCGGAAAGCAGATCCTCCGTTTTCAACCGGTGAAGAGAATGGATGTGGCGCGTCTCCCGGATGCCGATCAGCGACGGCAGCGCCTCCAGCACCGGCCGGGTGTAACCGGCCCGGGCGATGATGTCCTGAATCGCCCGCAGCTGACGGCGCCCCTCCATTTCCCCCGCGGTCAGCGCCGCCGCATCCGAGAGGTCGGTCCGGGAAATTTTGGTGCCCGCCAGCATATAGGAGTTGCTGTGCGGCAGGAACGTTCCCCAGATGTCGCCCTCCGGCAGGCCGAACTCCTGCGCCGCTTCGTGAACCAGTTCGCCCAGCGGCCGTTTGAATTGCGGCCAGCAGCTCAACCTCGCACAGGCGGTTGCCGGCTGAAGCGTCGCATTGCGCCACATCTTCACTCCGGCGGCCGCGCAGAGATCGCCGTCTCCGGTCGCATCGATGAAGTACTTCGCACGGAGGACTCCCAGACCGCCCTTGCCCGCCGTGACAATACCGGCAAGAGCCCCCCGGTCATCGCGGAGCACATCCACCGCCCGGGTGTGGAGAAACGGCAGAACTCCCGATTCCCGAACCAGTTCATCCAGTTCGATCGCCAGCTCTTCCGTATTCAGCCGGGCGTACCACGACGGATTGTTGTCGGTCGCCAGCTCCACCGCGTCGCGCCGGGCCAGCCGGTCGATCACCTCCTGGGTCAGACCGAACACGATCTGCCGTGAGCCGTCGAGCGTCGAGAGACTGTGCCAGTAATTGACCAGCGAAGCGACGGCGGTGCCGCCGAACCGGTTTTGCGCCTCGACGAGCGCGACCCGCGCCCCGCTTCGCGCGGCAGTGACCGCCGCAAACACTCCGGTACAGCTGCCGCCGGCAACGCAGAGATCCACATCGGCAAGGACCGGGACCTCTCCCGGAGAGTAGACAATCTTTTCCATTTCAACCATTTCACATTATTTTTCCGCGAATTCAAAGTAGAGCGACGGACCGTTCTGGAGTTTCGCCGTATCGACGGAAAACCGGCTGCGCCCCCCTTCCCTCCGAAGCGGGAGCTCCTCCCGCCGGCTGCCGTCGATTCCGAGCGCAAAGCATTTCAGCGCGACTTCCCGCGGCAGTTCCACCGTGAGGCGTCCGGTTTCCAGCAGGACCGGCAGTGTCCCGGCCTTGTGAAGAACCTTGCGGTCGGCGGAGAGCTCCATGTTGCTGTTCAGCGCATCGGTCGAGAAGACCAGCAGCATCCGGCGCGAGCGCTCCAGCGGGAGCTTGTCCAGCGAAATCAGCGCGGCGGTACAGGGCACCGAACTTTGGAAGGCGAAGCCGGAAAGCTCAACCGTTTCCCCGTTCCACGCCACCCCCTTCAACCGGGGTGTGTTCACCGTCAGCCGGTTTTCCGCCGTCCGCATGACCAGCTCGCCGGTGTCGCTCTGGAACACCCCCTTCGCCGGATCGGTCAAATTGCCCGGAGGCAGGATCTTCGCCGTCCGCAGTCTGTCGATGATCGCCGCAAAGTTCGAGACATTGTTCGTGTCGACCGGCACGGTGAACATCGCCTTCGCCTCAATCCGGCTCCCGCCGATTGGAAGCATCGTGAGATCGAGTTTCGGATAGGGAGGAAGTCCGGCCGGAATTTTCCCGTCAAGCACCACCCCCAGCCCGGTCAGGAAAGTCAGACGGTTCTGCTCGGAACTCACGCCGTTGTTCATATTGCGATGATCCCGCATGAAGCGGTCGCTCAACGCGATTCCCACCTTGTGCCGCGCAGTGGCCACGTCGCCGCGCCCGAAGGCGAAGGCGGCGATCACCTGTCCGGCCCGGCCGATCGGATCACGCCCCAGCTGGAAGTCCGCAAGTTCTGCCGGAATCCGGGTCACCGCAAGGGAATGCACCGTGATGCCGTCGTAGTTCTGCAACGCCGCGTAAGAGGGCAGCAGCAACCCCTCCTGATGGCGGTAACGCCCCCAGAACGGCGCGTTGTATTCGGTGATCAGGAAGGGCCGGTTCCAGACCCGCATGGTCGACATGTAGCGCAGATAGACGGCCGCGTTGCTGATCAGACTGTACTGATCCATCCGGGAGCCGGGATTGTTGTTCGCGGTCGGGTGGTTGTGGTAGCCGTGCGCGGTGATCACCGGCACATCGCGCCGGATCGAAGTGAAACGGAAGTAGCCGAGAACATCGTAGAGCGTCGCAAAGGTCCGGCAGCCGATCTCCTTCAGCCCCTTCCGGTAGAATTCGAGCATCTCCCGCTCGACGCCGTACAGGAAGTCGTTGGCGTCCTTGCCTTTCGCCCCCCACTCCTGCAGATTTTTCTTCACAAAGAGCGGCACAACATCGAACGAAGCAAAATTCTCTTTCCAGCTCCGGGAGAGTCTGCCGATGTCGCCGCCGTAGCGTTTCTTGAGGAAGGCGCGCCAGGCCGTCTCCGCCAGCGGCTTGATTTCGGGATCGCTCAACGGTTCCTTCTTGATCCAGATGCCGAGTTCCTGCTCGTTGTGCAGATCGACGTAGATCAGAGCCGGTTCCTCGTTCAGCGTCAGGCCGGTATAGGGATTTTTCCCGGTCATGAGCGCCTTCACGCCGTCGAGCCACATCTGCCGTGCCACCGGGTCGAAGTACATCCGCTCCTTGTACCGCTTGGCCATCGCGTCATCCCACTGATGGTTGAATTTCTCATAGCCGGTGTAGCTGAAGAGGTCGATGCCGAAATAGACCCCCTCCTGCTTCAGGCAGTGGAGCATGTACTGGAAGCAGTCGAGATTGCTCGGGCTGAACTGCGCCCGTCCGGGAGCATCTTTGCCGGACATCAGCAGAAGATCCACCCCCTGAAAACGCACCATATTGTACCCCTGACGGCGCACCTTCGCGGCGAATTCCCGGATGTTCTTATGGGTTTCCTCCTTCGATCCGACCTTGAGCATCGATTCCTTCCAGCTCATCACGTGATTGGCAAAGGCGTTGAACGCGAAGAAGCGGACCGGTTTTTCCGGCTGTTTTTCAAAGCGGAAAGTTCCATCCGGCCCGATCATGACCCGGCCGTACTTCCCCGCCGGCCCCGGCTCATGGATTCCGCTTAAGTCCAGCGCGCTGCCCGGCTGAACCGACAACGCGGTCATATCGATGGGGCGCCACACCTCGTCGGGCCGGACAATCATCGTTTCCGCCGGCTTCTCTCCGCCGGATGCGGCAAGGCAGGCTCCGGCTAAAAGCGAAACTGCAATTCCACGCATGACTATGTTCCTCCTCACCATCTGTAATATCCATCATGACGAATCCAGAAATTATAGGGGGCATTGGCCGTACTGGTCTTATCCACCCAGGGGCAGCCGATTTTGCTGCCTTTGGTGGACATCAGCCATTTGGCCCCGGCTTCTCCCGCCGGTCCCCGCTCCGAGACGATATGACCGTCGACAAATACGGCGTTGATTTCCGAACTGCCCCGATGCACCGGCCAGGCGACCGCTTCGGTCGTCTGATAATTTGCGGCAATCCGGTGAAAGCCGGGCGGTTGAAGATCCCCCTCCTTCCGTTCCGCGTCTGCAGATTCCGTAATCAAAAGGGTTTTGGAAGCCGCCGGGAAGCGGCTGAGTTTCACCCCGGAAACATACTGATTGTTCATTCCGTAGTCACAGACGTACCAGCCGTCGTGATCAGAATTCTGGAGGAACTTCCCCGGTTCATTCCACAACTCCTTCACCCAGTCCGCTGCGCCGTTGCGGGAAGGGCAGAGAAAACTTTTCTTCGGCAGGTAGCGCCCTTCGGCAATCAAGAGCCAGGTCCAGAACCGGTTTCCGCCGGAGCCCTCCACGCCGTTGCTGTGCAAGGCAAAACAGTCGCTGTTGTCCGCTGCATACTGGTGCATGGCAAGTCCCTGCTGTTTAAGATTGTTCTTGCAGGTGGAGGAGCGGGCCGTCTCCCGCACCTGATTGAGTGCGGGCAACAGCATGGAAGCGAGAATTGCGATGATCGCTATTACGACGAGCAGTTCAATCAGAGTAAACACCCTTCTCATTTTCTCTCCTTGCAGCTGTCGAAAACCTTGTCGAAATACCGGGGAAAATGTGTCGGGAACATCAAATGAGACCGCCGGGAATCCATTCCCGCCTGAAACCGGGGATATCTTTCTACGCCATTCCTCCTTTCTCCCCCGGGTGTTCCAAGTCCCCCTCCTTCTTTCCCGCCGCCGGCCAATATGGCGTATTCCATCCTTCCCCGACTGCCGCGGACTCTCCCCGCGACACCCCCTGACCGGCGGAATATCATTCGTATTCCACCAATATTATATTACATTGAAAAGGAATGTTCTTCCACAAAACAGGAAAAAAACTGTGCGTTTTCAATCAAAATTGAAAAAACAGTCGAAAAAGATGACGGAAAAAGCCGACGCCCCCATTTTTCGGGGGGGAAAGAAAGACGGGGAGAGCCAATTCCACCGTTTCCGGAGCCGAATGGTCACTTATGGTGGAAAGTCACCCCATACCCCTTCGGAGAGCGCGCTTTTTTATACACTTCCTCGGCCGCCCCCATCTGGTCATTCATCGCCTTGATGCGGTCGCTGTCACAGGGGTGGGTGCTCAGCCAGCTGCCGAAGAGGCCGCTCGATGAATTCGAACTGAAACGGCTCCAGAACTGCACCGCGGCACGGGGGTTGTAGCCGGCTTCGGCCATCAGCAGCAGCCCGATCTGGTCCGCTTCGGATTCATTGCTCCGGCTGAAGGGGAGCATCACGCCGAGTTCGGTGCCGGTGCCGTACACGCCGTTGATCGTGTCGTTCTGAAATCCGACCGCGACGAGCAGACCGCCCAGCGACTGCAGATATCCCCAGGAGATCCGCTCGCCGCTGTGGCGGGCGATGGCGTGGGCAATTTCATGGGCGACGACGAAGGCCAGTTCCGCCTCGTTGTTCATGAGATCCATGATGCCGGAGTAGACCGCCACCTTGCCCCCCGGCAGGCAGAAGGCGTTCTGCGTGGAGCTCTCAAGCACCAGAAACTCCCAGTTGAAATCCTTCTGGCCGGCGACTTCGACAATCGCCTTCCCGCACCGGGCAAGCGCCTGATTGTACTCGGCATTGGTCGAACGCGGATACTGCGCCTTGTATTCGGCGTAGGCCTCCTCCCCCAGACGGTTTTCGTAACTGGAACTCGTCAGCATCAACTGCGTGCGGTCGGTGACCGGAACCGAACGGCACCCCGTCAAAGCCAGTGTGCTCACCATGAGAGCGAAGAGGAGCAGCAGCCCCTGCCTGCTCCCGCGAAAAAACTGTACCACTTCCACCCGAACCATATTTCACGATCCTCCCGGAAAATCCCGATTATCCGGGCGATTACTATAGCCGGATTCCGCTCATTTGCAAGCGGAGCTCTCCGGCTCTCCCGTGAAAAAAATCCGGAAATCTTCAGTCCAGCCGGTTCTCATTTCCCGGCAAACAGGATCGGCAGCAGAGCGGTGATTTCCCCCTCCGCCTTTTCCAGTTCCGGCAGGATCGTGAAGTGGTTGCGGCCGCTCAGCGTGAAAGCGCCACCCGGCAGGTGCGCCGCCGCCCGGAGCCGAGCGAAATCCCAGCTCTGCCGCTGCAATTCCGGCAATTCGGCCGAACCGCACACCGCGATCAGCCGCCGCCCGGAAAGCGGCCGGCGCTGAGGACTCAACCCCGCAACCTCCTCCGGAGCCAGACGGAGTTTCTCGTTGAGATAACTGTGGAGAATCGGTTCCAGATCGAAAATTCCGCTGATGGCCAGCACGCCGGTCACCCCCGGCTCGTCCGCCATCATGGCGGCGAGATGCCCGCCCGCCGACCAGCCGGAAACCACGATCCGGGAGCTATCGAACCCAAGCACGGCGGCGTGTTCCCGCAGCCAGCGCAACGCACTGCGGACCTCCTCGACGATTCCGGCAAGGCTCTGCTCCGGAGCGAGCGTGTAGCCGGGCAGCGCCACGGAAATGCCGTGCCGCAACGGCCCCTCCGCCAGAAAACGGAAGGTCTCCTTGCAGCGCATCTGCCAGTACCCGCCGTGAATGAAAACCAGCAACGGACTCCCCGCGGAACCGGCGGAGAAGAGATCGATCCTCTGCCGTTCCCGCGGCCCGTAACGGAGATCCAGAAACTCCGGCCGGCGCTCCGCCAGCGCCCGGCTGCGCTCCTCGAAGCCGGCCAGAATCTGCGGACTGTCAACGACCGCACGGGAGTTGTCATACGCCGCGTCCAGTTCGGCCTGCGTCATATTCCGCCAATCGGCAACCATGGGACCGCTCCTTCCTTCAGATTCCGCGTGCGTTCTTTGCCTGCGCGGCAACCCAGGCGCGCCAGTCGGCAAACTCCGAGATGTCGCAACCGCACTCCGCGACCGCCGCCTCCCCGATGAAGCCGGAAACGCGGCGCCCGTCCTTCAACTCCAGCGCCCCCAGTCCGAGCGGCGGAGGAATCGAAGCGACAAAACGGGCAAACGCTTCCGCCGTAAGATCGTAGAGCTCCACATAGAACGAGCTCCCCTCCCTGCCGGTCCGCAACAGCGCCGGTTTCGGCAGCGGGCCGTTCTCCAGCAGGAACATCCGGTAACGGGGAGCGGTTTCCGCACTTCCCAGAAAGCGGGCTCCGAGCGCCTCCAGTTCGGAATGGAGCGCCATTCCGGCGAGGTGCGCGCCGCAGACGGCAATCGGATAACGCTCCGCCCCGCGAAAACGGCGCGCCGCCTCCAGAAGCAGGCGGTCGTCGAACGCCCGCCCCACCAGCGTCACTCCGAACGGCAGTCCAGCCGCCCTCCCCGCGGGAATCGCCAGCGCCGAGAAATCCAGCAGATTCATGTAGTTGGTATAGTATCCGAGGTTGCTGTTGAGCCGGATGGGATCCGCCTCGACCTCGTCGATGCGGTAGATGGTTCCGGCGGTCGGCGTGAGGAGGAGATCCACCCCCGCAAACTGCGCCTCGGCGGCCGCACGACACTCCTGCAGCCGGTACATCGCCCGGAACACCTCCGCCGGATGGGGTGTCTTCGACGGCGTGATGATCGACCGGATGACCGGGAGCACCGACTCCGGATGGCGCTCGATGAACTCCCCGACCGCCGCATAGCGCTCAAACACCCACGGCCCCTCGTAGAGCAGACGCGCGGCCGCGAGGAACGGCGAAAAGTCGATTGTCACCTTCTCGCCGCCGGCATCCTCCATGCGCGTTACCGCGCGCTGAAACGCCTCCTGATACGCCGTGCAGCCGAAGAATTCGAGATCCTCGTCGCGCGGCACGCCGAACTTCCAGCGCAGCGGCAGCGGCGCACGCTCCGGGAGCACCCGGCTGTAGGCATCCTCCGGATCGAACTGCGCCGTCGTCTTCAGCAGAATGTCGGCATCTTCGAGATTCCGGGCGAAGAGGGAGACGCAGTCGAGCGAACGACACGCCGGAACCACGCCGCGACAGCTGAGCACGCCGCGGCTCGGTTTCACGCCGACCAGCTCATTGAACGCCGCCGGCACCCGGCCCGACCCGGCGGTGTCGGTCCCGAGGGAGAAACTGCACAACCCGTACGCCAGCGCCGCCGCAGAACCGCTGCTCGAACCGCCGGAGACATATCCCGGTGCCAGCCGGTTCGGCGCCGCCCCGTACGGCGAACGGACGCCGACCAGACCGGTGGCGAACTGATCCATGTTCGTCTTGCCGAGCGGAACCGCACCGGCCTCGATCAGCAGTTCCACCACCCGGGCGGAACGTTCCGGCCGGTAGAGATAATCCGGACAGGCCGCCGTCGTCGGCAGGCCCGCCACATCGATGTTGTCCTTCACGGCAAACGGGATGCCGTACAGCGGAAGCGCTTCCGGCGAGCTCTTCTCCAGCCGCGCCAGAAAACCCTCCAGCTGCTCCTCGCTGATCCGGGAGATCCAGATGCCGGCCGGCGCGTCGGCGCACGCGCGCAGCAGTCCGGTCAGAACCCTGCGCGGCGTCTCCGTGCCGTTCCGGTAGGAGCGCAGAAGCGCGGCAATCGACAATTCGCAGTTCATCCTTGCACCTCTTCGGAAAAAGGAGGCCTCCCCGTGCCCCGAAAGGCAGGAGAACCGGGACACGGGGCAACCTCCATTCAACTTTCTTTCACAGCGAACAGACACTGTCCGCTCTTGACTTCCATCCCCGCGGAGCAGAAGATGCGGGTGACCTCGCAGTCGCTCTCCGCCGCGATCGGAATCTCCGTCTTCATGCTCTCCAGAACCGCCAGCACCTCCCCGGCCCGGACCTTCGTGCCGGGCGCGGCGACGTTCAGCTTCCAGAGACTGCCGGCGACCGGCGAGTAGACCCCGCTCTCATCGTCCCGCAGCACCGCCTCGTCGGCGGGAGCGACAGCTTCGATCGTGTGACTTTCGAACGTGAGCTGGCCGTTGGCGATCCAGCGCGCCTTCTCCTCTTCGAACGCCCGCTTCCGCCGGGTTTCGAAGGCCTCGATGGAGACGGCGTTCTCCTCCAGGAACTTCTCATACTCCCGGATGTCGAACATGCTGTTCTCAATGCGGAGGTGGTATTTCCCCGCGATGAAGTCGCGCCGGATGTTCAGCAGTTCCTCCGCACCGACCGGGAAGAACCGGACCTGGTCGAAGAACCGGAGCAGATAGGGTTTGCCCTCCGCAAACTCCGGCGTTACGTTGAAGCGGTTCCACATCTGGACCGTCCGCCCCACGAACTGATATCCGCCGGGCCCCTCCATGCCGTAGACGCACATGTAGGCGCCGCCGATGCCGACCGCGTTTTCCGGGGTCCAGGTCCGCGCCGGATTGTACTTGGTCGTGACCAGGCGACGGCGCGGATCCAGCGGCGTCGCCACCGGAGCGCCGAGATAGACGTCGCCCAGCCCCATCACGATGTAGTTCGCATCGAAGACGATCTGCGCAACCTCCTCGACCGAATCGAGACCGTTGATTCTCCGGATGAATTCGATGTTGTTCGGGCAGCACCACGGAGCATCCGGCCGCACCGTGCTGACGTACTTCTGAATCGCCAGACGCGTCGCGGGATCATCCCAGCTCAGCGGCAGGTAGACCGTCCGGGTCGGCACGGAGTTGATCGTCTCCGTCTTCAGCTTCTCCGCCAAAGTGCCGATCAGCTCCAGCAACTCTTCCTGCTTCATCTTCGCCGGATCGAAGTGGATCTGTATGGATCGGATTCCCGGCGTGATGTCCAGAATCGCCGGCAGGTGCATCTCTTCAAGTTTCAGCATCCACGCATGCGCGGTAAACCGGAGACGCAGATCGATGACCGGCGGACCGAACTCCAGCAGGAAGTAGGCGTCGCCATCCTGACGGCAGACGATGTGCGACATGGGGTCCTCGCGGTGGAACTCCGCCAGAATCGGCGACTTCGGCACGATTCCGACCGGTTCATCGAGAACAAGATCCTTCCGGTCCGGATTCTGCAGCAGCGCGTCGAGCTCCTCCCGGAGCACGGCCGCCTGCTCCGGCGTGACCGGAACAAACTTCACCTTGTCGCCGCTGCGGAGCTGGCCGACCTTCCAGAGATCCGCCGTGATGATCGTCGCCGGACAGACGAATCCGCCGAGACTCGGCCCGTCCTTGCCCAGAATCACCGGCATGTCACCGGTGAAGTCGATCGTGCCCACCGCATAGGCGTTGTCATGCAGATTGGAGGGGTGCAGACCGGCCTCCCCGCCATCCGGACGCGCCCACTTCGGCCGGGGGCCGACCAGGCGGACACCGGTGCGGGAGGAGTTGTAATGCACCTCCCATTCGGCCCGGAAAAACTCTTCGATGTCCTCGTCGGTGAAATAGTCCGGCGCGCCGTGCGGCCCGTAGAGAACCGCGATGTTCCAGGTGTTCCCGATCTTCGGCAGCGCCTCCGGCGACGGCTGCAGCGGCTCCGTCGCCTTCCATTCGCCGATGTGGAGCACATCGCCGGCGGCGAGCGCCCGCCCGCCGTGGCCGCCGAAACGACCGAGCGTGAAGGTGGAACGGCTGCCGAGATATTCCGGCACGTTGATTCCGCCTGCGACGGCGAAATAACAGCGCTGGCCACAGCGGGTCACACCGATCTTCAGCACATCACCGGCTTCCGCGTGCAACGGCGTGTTCCGGGGAATCGATGTGCCGTTCAGCGTCGCCGGGAAGTCGCCGCCGGTCAGCGCGAAAACCGCCCCGGTGTTGAAACGCAGCGATGCGCCGGAAAGCGTCATCTCCAGTCCGGGCGCCTCGGGGGCGTTCCCGACAATCCGGTTGGCCAGCCGGAAGCTGAACGCATCCATCGGCCCCGACGGCGGAACGCCGACCGCCCAGTAGCCGAGCCGGCCGGGATAATCCTGCACGGTGGTCTGCGCACCCGGCGCGAGAATTTCAAGCGTCGGCGCCGCATAGTGATAGTGTTTGAGCAGCCAGGTTCCGGCCGTCCCTTCACGGAACGGCTCCATGGCGAGAACATCCCGCAACAGCAGCAGATTGGTTTCGAAACCGGCGATCTTCGTCTCCGCCAGAGCGCGCTCCGCCAGCCGGAGAACTTCGGCCCGGTCCGCCCCCTTGACGATGATCTTCGCCAGCAGCGGATCGTAGAAGGCGCTGACCTCCGTCCCCGTGGAGATCCAGGTGTCGCACCGGGTCTGTGCCGGGAAGAGCGCCTGGGTCACCAGCCCGCTGGAGGGCTGGAAATTCTTGCCCGGATCCTCCGCATAGACCCGGAACTCCATCGCCGCCCCTTCCGGAACAAACTGACGGCCGGGCTCGAACGGGGGCTCTCCCGCCGCCAGCCGGACCATCCACTCGACCAGGTCGATGCCGAACACCGCCTCGGTCACGCCATGCTCCACCTGAAGCCGCGTATTGACCTCGAGAAAATAGAACCGGTCCGCCTCGCTGTCGTAGATGAACTCCACCGTTCCGGCGGAACGGTAGGCAACCCCTTCGCCGAGACGGCGGGCCGCGTCGTGAAGCGCCCGGCGGGTCGCCTCCGGCAGATTCGGCGCAGGGGTCTCTTCGATCACCTTCTGGTTGCGCCGCTGAACGGAGCAGTCCCGCTCACCGAGGATGGCGATCCCCCCCTTGCCGTCGCCGAAAATCTGCACCTCGACGTGGCGGGCACGTTCAATGTACTTTTCGACGAAGAGGCCGGAATCCTTGAAGTTGTTGCGGCTCAGCCGCCCGATCCGTTCAAACCCCTCGTCGAGTTCGGCGTCGTTCCGGCAGATGCACATTCCGATGCCGCCGCCGGCGGTGCTCTTGAGCATCACCGGGTAGCCGATTTGCGCGGCGGCGGCCTTCGCCGCCGCCGGAGTTTCCAGAAGTCCGCTCCCCGGAACGAGCGGCACCTGCCAACGTTCCGCGAGCTCGCGCGCCTTGTGTTTCAAACCGAAGTCGACCAGCTGCTCCGGCGTGGGGCCGATGAATTCGATCCCGTTTTCCGCACAGAGCCGGGCGAATGCGGCATTCTCACTCAAAAAACCGTAGCCGGGGTGAATCGCCTGCGCCCCGGTCCGGCGGGCGGCGTCCAGAATCGCCTCCACATTCAAATAGCTCTCCGCGGCGGCGGCGGGTCCGACCCGCACCGCCTCATCCGCCTGAAGGACGTGGGCGGCAGTCGCATCCGGGTCCGAATACACGGCGACCGACCCCACCCCCATCTTCTTCAGGGTTCGTATGATGCGGCATGCGATCTCGCCGCGGTTTGCAACCAGTACCTTGGTAAACATTTTCTACTCCTGAGGATCCCAGATGATCATCTCGACCGGTGTGGGATTGTAATCGTTGCAGGGATTGTTCAGCTGTGCACAGTTGGAGACGAGGATCGTCACATCCATTTCCGCCAGCAGATCGACATACTTTCCCGCGCCGGAAATGCCGTCGGCGAACTCCAGACGGCCGTTCCCGTCAAGCAGAACCTTCGTGAAAAAATTCAGATTGCAGGTCTGGTCGCGCTTGCTCATGCCGGGAGTTTCCAGAAACTTCCGAACAAAGGTGTCGCGACAGCTGTGCATATAGCGGGTCCGGTCGGTGTAACGGATCACATTCCCTTCGGCGGAACAGCCGCTGCCGAGCGTATCGTGCTCGCCGCAGGTATCCGCCACCACCCGCAGCATGACGCGGTCGTCGTTGGAGCGGATCTCCGTCCCCAACTCGATCAGCGCCTTGCGCTGCGCGGCCAGAGTGTTGTTCACGTTGTAACGCTCGGCCGGATCGTGGGCGTTGTAGAGGAGCATGTCAACCGACTGATTGCCGCAGAGATCGACAATCCGCAGAATCTGCCCCTTCTTCACGGTGTGCATCCAGCCGGTGCCAGCCTTGACGGTCTCCGAATAGACCGCACGGGAGCGGTCTCTCGGAACATCCAGCAGTTTCTCGTTCATGGCAACCTCCCCGTCATTCATCCCAGATGATCATTTTGACCGGAGTCGGATCGTAGCCGTTGCAGGGATTGTTCAGCTGCGGACAGTTGGAAACCAGCACGATGACGTTCATCATGGCCTCCAGCTCGATGTACTTTCCGGGTGAGGAGATGCCGTCGGCGAAATTGAGCCGCCCCTCCGCGTCGAGCGGAACGTACATGAAGAAGTTCAGATTGTTGACCTGGTCGCGCTTGTCCATCCCCGGCGTCGCGAGCAGTTTGGCCAGGAAGGTCTCCCGGCACGCATGCATGTAGCGGGTGTGGAACCCGTACCGGATCATGTTGCTTTCGCAGGAACAGGCGCTGCCGAGGGTGTCATGGTCGCCGCAGGTGTCCGCGACCACCTTGAGCATCACGTTGTCGTCGTTGGAACGCAATTCGGTCCCCAGACCGACGAGAGCGTTTCTCTGCGCCTGAACCGTCTGCTGCACGCTGTAGCGTTCGTAGATGTCGTCGGCGTTGTAGAAAATGGTGTCCACCGCCTGATTGCCGTTGATGTCGACAATCCGCAGGACCTGTCCCTTTTTCACAGTATGCATCCAGCCGGCGCCGGCCTTGACGGTCTCGACGTAAACCGCATCCGCTTCGTTCCGCTTGCTTTCGAGATATTGAGTAACCATGGCATCACCTCACGCAAGATAGAGTTCCGTTGCAATAAAACCGCGTTCGTTTTCCGGGCACCAGGTGAAGCAGGGATCCTCCTTCTTCCCGGGTTCGCAGCGGTACACCGTCGCCTTGATCGGCTTGCGCGGATATTCCGTCGCGGGGCTGAGCGGATGCATACCGGTGTCGAGAATGACCAGCGTGTCGATCTCCGCGCGGAGATCGACGTAACTGCCCGGTTTGGAATTGCTTTCGACAAAGCTCATGGCGCCGGTGTCATCGACGACGACCTTGGAGAAGAAGTTGATGATCTCCGTGAAGTCCCGCTTGGTCATGCCGTGCTTGCCGAGTTCGACCAGCAGAGAGTCGTAACCGTTGCGATAGAAATCGTTGTGGGCCTCCTGGTACTCCTTTTTGCCGAACTTCTTCTCGATCAAAGCGGCGTGAGCGCAGCCGCAGAGCATGTCGTGCCACCCGCAGGTGTCTTCGGAAACGCTCATGAGGATGCGCCCCATATCCGAATAGATGCAGCAGTTCCGGGTCAGACGGCAGATATGCTGAATCTTCAGCGTGTCGCCGAGGTTGAAGCGCTCTGAAAAGTTGGCCGCATTGTAGAACATGGCGGAGACGTTTCCGCCGCCTTCGATATCGGTCAGGCGCAGCGCCTGGCCGCGACGAATGATGCGGGAGTAGTTCCACCCCCCCGCGATGATGTTTTCCGTGATGATCCGGTCCGTGATGTCGTTGTTCATAATAGCACCTCCTGCTGGCTTTAAAGAAACGTTTTATCGCCGACCATATTGACGATTTTAAATTCACAGTTGTCATCCCGCTGCGTGGCGGGACGGATCAGTTTGTCGATGTGTTCCCGCGTCGCGAGGAACTCCGGTTCGAGCATCATCCGGGAACGGCGGGGTCGCGCCACCGGCACTTCAATGACCTCGTTGATCTCCCCCGGATTCGCTTTCAGCGCCAGAATCCGGTCGGCGAGGTAGACCGCCTCATCCAGATCGTGCGTCACGAAGATGATGGTGATGTCGATGTTCCGCCAGACCTCCAGCAGATAATTCTGCATCTGCGTCCGGGTCTGGGCGTCGAGCGCGCCGAACGGCTCATCCATCAGCAGAACGCGCGGCTGCGGCGCGAGCGCCCGGGCGATCGCCACCCGCTGCTGCATCCCGCCGGAGAGCTGGCCGGGATAGTAGTCGGCATATTTGCTCAGCCCGATGATGTCCAGCCACTGCAGAGCGATGTTCTCCGCGGTATCGCGATCCTTGCCGATCGACTCCAGCCCGAACATGACGTTCCGGCAGACCGAAAGCCAGGGGAAGAGCGTATATTTCTGAAACACCATGCCCCGTTCCGCCCCCGGGTTCACGACCGGCTGGCCATCCAGCAGGATCTCGCCGCCGGAGACGCTCTCCAGCCCCGCCAGGATGCGGATCAGCGTCGACTTGCCGCATCCGGACGGGCCGATGATCGACAGGAACTCCCGGCTGTGCAGCTGAAAGGAGATATCCTTCAGCACCGTGTGCTCTCCGCCGCTGGAGGTCGGGAACGTCTTGAACACGTGCCGCGCCTCCATGATGACCGGACGGCGGACCAGCCGGTCGAGACGCGCCCGGACCTCCGGGCTCATACGCTTATAATCAAGCGGTGTACTGTCCATTGTCCGACCTCCTTCCATGTTAGGTTTTGTCAAGCCACTTTTGTAACTTTTTTCCAGTTTT
>OIWQ01001822.1_pt1 | contig 24160 bp, 24 predicted proteins | sample 1587571 | NCBI WGS metagenome assembly OIWQ01 (sample SAMEA3888910, study PRJEB22519) | human gut metagenome | biome: human gut; feature: human-associated habitat; material: faeces | place: Denmark | collected 2010 | reverse complement strand
TCCTTCACAGCCTGCAAGGAATCAGCCTGCGCATTAACCTTCATCGTGCGAAACTTATAACACCTGAAATCCTGTCCATACAGTCCCGTTCTCTTTTGCTTAAATAAGATCGGTCCCGGAGAACTCAGCTTGATCATGATACCAACCACAATATATAATATCGGGAATATAGTTACCAGAATTACAGTTGAAAAAAGAATATCAAACGCACGTTTCAATGCTCGATTGTAAGCTGCCTGTAAAGGCTCGCGGCGAACGGTCATCAAAGGGATGGACTCCAAAACATCCATCACAAGACTCTTCTTCAAATTTCGATAAAATTCCGGCACAATATAAAAACGGATCATGTGCTTCTCCGCAAAATTCAACAAACGCACAATCTTCTCATCATTCGTACCCGGTAAAGTACAGTAGATTTCATCCACATCATTTGCCAGCACAAAATTCTCTACCTCATTCGTCATTCCCAAGTAATTCGGCAAAACCGATTTCAAGGACTGATTATCATCAAAGAATCCCAAGATATTGAAACCATACGACAAATCATCCTTCATTACCTTATATAATTCCATCCCATTTTTTCCTGCTCCAACAATTACGATCTTTTTAAAATTATACCCTTTCCGACGATACATTTTCAATGTTACACGCACAATAACACGCCACAAAGAAAATACTACAAGCGTAACAGCGTAATAAACCAATAAGAAAGTTGCCAACACATCTCCAACATTCAAAAAAATCAGACAAGTGGCAAATAAAAAGAACATAATCGTAACCAAAAAGAATGCTCTTTGCACAATTTTATCGATAAAGACAATGGACAGATGCAACCGCAAAGGAACAAAATAAAGGGAAAAGAAATAACAAAAATTCAACAAAAGCACCACTTCTCGCAAGCTTCCAGTAATAGCTAACGTATGAATACTATTCAATCCATAATAGACAATAAAAAAGAGAATATTCAGAACGATCAGATCTCCGATGCCTATCAGCCATTGAATAAGATAACCATATTTTTTATTTGACTCCATAACAACGCGCTAAAATCATGCAAAAATAAGCATTATTTCCGAGCAAAAAAAAGGCTGCACACGATTATGTGCAGCCTTTCGGGATATAATTAAAATTAATTATTTGCAGACATGATAACAACGCGGTTCCAATTGTTTTCATTGTACGGTTGAACGTCAGAACCCTTCCATTCGATTGTGATCTGGCTAGAAGAGATACCGTATTTATCAATAAGTTCCTTGGCAACGGCTCTTGCACGTTTTTCGGAAAGCTGCATATTGTAAGAACCTGTACCTGTTTTCTTATCAGCATAGCCGATAACCTTGATAGGCACATTGTTATCTTTCATAAACTGTGCAGTATTGAAGATGCTAACCTGCTGGTTCTTGTCGATCTTAGCGCTATTGATACGGAAGTATACCACATTGTCTACATAGTTGTTAACAACGTTAGTTACAACTTCTTCACATTCAGGACAAGAAACCGGACGTTTACTCAATTCGTCGTTTTCAGCACGCAAAGCGTTGATCTGACCATTCAGGTCGTTCAACAATGCATAATCCATCGGCTCCAACACTTCGAAATCAGTTTTACCCAGTTTGAAAGTCAAACCAGCGCTCAACTGTCCGATACCGTCAGTCAGGTGGTACATAGAAACACGGTTAAACTGTTCGTTCAACAATGAACCCTGAACTTCTACGTTCAAATCTACACGTTTGCTCAAACGGAACGCAGTCAGGATACCGAAATTCACCGTTGGAGATTCTGTTCTTGCAATACCTCTGTTATCATCGGAGTTTTTGAAACGCTGTGCGTAACCAAGACCTACCCACGGAATCAAACGAAACACTTTCTTTTCGTTGTAAGGAGCCCAGAAATTAGTCACATCCCACAACAAATCAGCATGAGCAGCTGCATATTTATTGTGCTGCATAAATGTAGCACCTGTGTTTTCAAAACCATGCAACACACCACCATTCAACTGGAGACGCAGGGCCAAATACGGATTAAACCATTTACCGACAGAGAACTGAGGAGCGAAATTCAAACGATTCTTAAAATCGGCTTCACTGTTCTGATCACCAAATAAAACACTCGCGCCACCAGCAATAGAGATAAACCAGTTGTCGCCTGCTTTGTTCTTTTTGAAGTTTGTCTTATAACCCGCTTCGTTACTAAATCCAACCTGCGGTTTAAATTCCTGTGCAGACACAGAGAAAACAAAACCTGATAACAAAGCTAAAAGTAATACTTTAGTCTTCATATTCATCAACATTTTAATTAAACAATCAATTACCTATAATCTTGCTCAAACATATTGCAAAATTAACTCTTTTTCTAATTATAACAAATAAAAACAATAAAAGTTCGATTCTACTCAAAATAATTCAATATTTCATAGCCACCTTTTTTTAGATACGATTCTTTCTTCATCAATTTTATATCATTCAACATCATATCCTCTATTAAAGCGGCCAAATCGTACTTTGGTTCCCATCCCAAACGGGTACGCGCCTTCGTCGCATCGCCGATCAATAAATCGACTTCAGTCGGACGGAAATACTGAGGATCAACACCTACAACCTCATCTCCAATCCGTTTCCGGATATTATCGAGATAAACTTCACCGACTCTTTCAATAAACACTTTTTCGTCAATATAGTTTAAGACAGCCACCTCATTAACATTCTCACCTTTGAAAATAATTTCCACGCCTATCTCGGCGAACGCCATCCTCAAGAAATCACGGATAGTTGTCGTAATCCCCGTCGCAATGACATAATCGGACGGTTCGTCCTGCTGGAGGATTGCATACATTGCGCGGACATAGTCTTTTGCATGTCCCCAATCACGTTTGGAAGAAAGATTCCCCATATAAACTTTTTTCTGCATGCCCAAAGCAATACGGGAAACGGCCCGCGTCACCTTACGAGTCACGAAGGTTTCTCCTCTCAGAGGAGATTCATGGTTGAACAAAATACCGTTCGACGCATGCATTTTATAAGCTTCACGATAGTTCACCGTTATCCAATAACCGTAAAGTTTGGCCACGGCATACGGACTTCTCGGATAAAAAGGAGTCGTTTCTTTCTGCGGAACTTCCTGCACCAGACCATAAAGTTCGGATGTAGAAGCTTGGTAAATGCGCGTCTTGGGGATCAAATTCAGTAGACGAACTGCTTCTAAGATACGCAAAACTCCCAGACCATCGGCATTAGCCGTATATTCGGGTGTATCAAAACTCACTTTCACATGACTCATAGCCGCCAGATTATAAATTTCATCCGGCTGGATCTCACCGATAATGCGAGTCAGGTTCAAACTGTCGGTCAGGTCACCATAATGTAGGATCAAGTTACGATTTTCCACATGCGGGTCCTGATAAAGATGGTCGATACGATCCGTGTTAAACATGGACGACCGGCGTTTGATACCATGCACTATATATCCTTTCTTGATCAGATATTCGGCCAGATAAGCCCCATCTTGGCCTGTTATTCCTGTTATTAAAGCAACTTTACTCATCGTTGTTAAACGGAAGACGCAACAACCTCCCTATTTTTAATTTTTTAATTTTCAATTCTTAATTCTCCAAGTACCAACTATAAAGGCGTTCAACCCCTTCGTCTATCTCAATCGTATGATGCCAGCCCAAAGCATGCAACTTCGTGACATCCGTCAGTTTGCGCATCGTCCCGTCCGGTTTGGACGAATCAAATACGATCTCACCTGTAAAACCGACCTTTTCACGGATTAGGGAAGCCACTTCACGAATAGAAAGTTCTTTTCCAGTACCTATATTAATATGCGTATTTCGGATATCGCCGGTAGCAGGACGGAGATCGGCAAAATCGACCTTCTCCATCACATAAACGGAAGCATCTGCCATCTCCTCGCTCCAAAGAAACTCACGAAGCGGTTTGCCTGTTCCCCACAACTCCACTTTACCAGGATAAATACCGTACTTGGCAAGAATATCCAATATTTCGGATTCAGAAGTACCGCCGGATATATTTTCAACCGAACGCGCATTCAGATCTTTCCGGACAGCCTCCCAATCTCCTTCGGAAAGACATTTACCCAAATGCACTTTGCGAATCATGGCAGGCAGCACATGTGAAGTCTCCAGGTTAAAATTATCATTCGGGCCATACAGGTTGGTCGGCATTACTGCGATATAGTTAGTTCCGTATTGCAAGTTATAACTCTCACACATCTTGATCCCGGCTATCTTAGCTATCGCATAAGGTTCATTCGTATATTCGAGAGGCGAAGTGAGCAAGCAATCCTCCGGCATCGGTTGCGGAGCATTTCCCGGATAAATACAAGTACTTCCCAAAAACAGAAGTTTCTTTACATTATTCAGATAAGAAGCATGAATCACATTGTTCTGAATCATAAGATTCTCATAAATAAAGTCAGCTCGGTAGCGGCTGTTTGCCACAATCCCTCCGACATGGGCTGCTGCCAGGAACACATATTCCGGCTTCTCTGCGGCAAAGAAATCATGAACGGCCTGCTGATCGGTCAAATCCAATTCCGCATGCGTACGCAGGACGAAGTTCGTGTAACCTTTTGCCTTCAGATTCTTCAGAATAGCAGAACCGACCAGTCCCCGATGGCCTGCTACAAATATTTTACTATCCTTATTCATTTTCTCTTTTTATCAAATTCAGCAGATATTGTCCATACTGGTTCTTCAACATCGGAGCGGCAACTTGCCTCAACCGTTCTGCATCGATCCAACCATTCCGATAAGCAACTTCTTCCAAGCAAGCTATTTTCAACCCTTGTCGTTTCTCTATCACCTCAACGAAGGTGGAGGCTTCGGAAAGAGAATCGTGCGTACCGGTGTCAAGCCATGCAAAACCGCGCCCTAAGAGCTGAACTTTCAAATTCCCATCCTTCAGGAATTCCTGGTTGACAGTCGTAATCTCCAATTCTCCGCGGGCGGAAGGTTTAATCCGCTTGGCAACTTCCACCACTTTGTTCGGATAGAAATAAAGGCCGACAACTGCATAATTCGATTTCGGGCATGCTGGTTTTTCTTCAATGCTCAACACATTTCCTGCCTCATCGAATTCGGCCACGCCATAACGTTCCGGATCATTGACGTAATAACCGAAGACGGTTGCTTTTTGTTCGTTTTCCACATTAGCTACGGCCCTTTTTAACATTGCGGTGAAACTCTGTCCGTAAAAGATATTGTCGCCCAAGACCAGACAAACGGAATCATTTCCAATAAACTCCTCCCCAATTAAAAAAGCTTGTGCCAATCCGTCCGGTGAAGGTTGTTCGGCATACTCGAAACGGACACCATAATCGGAACCATCCCCTAACAGACGACGAAAACCGGGAAGATCCTGCGGTGTGGAAATCACCAATATTTCACGTATTCCTGCCAGCATCAACACAGACACCGGATAATAGATCATCGGTTTATCATAAATAGGCAATAACTGTTTTGAAACTCCTTTGGTTATCGGATACAAACGCGTACCGGACCCTCCTGCTAAAACAATACCTTTCATAATCTTCTATGATTTACGATTTATGATTCCGGAATCATGCATCAATGATAAATCATACATCCAAAATCATAAATCCTTAATAAATATAACGGATGGCAAATGTATTAAAAATAATCCACTTTACCGGCTCGGTGAAACTTTTCTTTCCAAAGGTTTGTTACAAAGTAGATTTCAAAATAATTAAAAAACGAATTTATTATGAAGACTTTTATTGACACAATCAACTTCGGAGTAAAAAACTGGTGGGTTTCCCTGCTGTTGGGCCTGCTTTATATCCTCATCGCAATCTGCCTGATGTTCACACCGCTGGCAAGTTATGTCGCACTGAGTGTTTTGTTTAGTGTATCTATGTTTGTCAGCGGCACACTGGAAATTCTTTTTGCCGTCACCAATAGAAAGAATATTTCCAGTTGGGGCTGGTATCTGGCAAGCGGTATCATCGACCTAATCTTAGGTATCTACCTGATGGCCAATATCGGCCTGAGCATGGCAGTGCTGCCTTTCATCGTCGCTTTCTGGCTGATGTTCCGCGGTTTCGCTTCAACCGGCTACGCTATGGACCTGAAACGCTACGGGACACGCAACTGGGGCTGGTATATGGCTTTCGGCGTACTGGCAATCCTTTGCAGTATCGGCATTATCTGGCAACCAGGTCTTGGAGCGTTATCCCTTGTCTATATGATCGCGTACACTTTGCTGATCATCGGCATCTTCCGGGTTATGCTTTCCTTCGAACTGAAGAGCTTGCACAAACGGAACAAAGAATACAACGAATAAATCGTATGCTTTTCTCAGCAGTTTCCAATCCATGAGAATACTTCCTCACCGGGGAGAGAATATATTCTCATCCGTATGAGAAAAGATTATCATTACGACGAGAAAAGATTATCATCCTTATGAGAAAAAGCCCCTCATAAGACGAAAATCTTTTCTCGTTGTAGCTTTATGATTATTCGCTGACCATCTTCCGCTTAATGAATACGGCCTTACACTCAGCACAGTCCTTCCGGCAGTTCACTTTGGATACGACAACGGCGGCCGGTCGACCATACGCAAGGTAACCTGCTGCTCAGAGGAGGCCCCGACAAAACCTAAGCCACCCGATACGTTTTGAGGAACGATGACCGGTTCCATAAAGGTTTCGTTATAATCTTCCGAATTCAGACAGTTCATCGCACGCAAATAACGATAATAAGGTTGTGATATGCTCAATAAGCGAACCGTAACATCCAAGTAAAAATGATCTTTTCTATTTGATTCGCTAATATACGGGACAGAGGTGTAGATCTTAAGGGTATACGAACCATTTTCAAAACGGCCATCCGTGAAAACATTGCTAAGATTACGAATAGTCCAATCCAAAATGCCGAATTTGTCGTCATCGGCAGTCGTAAGATGCCCATCAGTCAACACAATATCCTCCTGGTTGATAATTTCGGGATAAGAGGAAAAGGGACCGTATTTGATACCTGTTTCCGAAGAAATCCTGTATGTATTTTCTTCGATAATAAGACGGTAATAATTTTTCTCGTTCGGACGGTCATGTATCGTTATCTTGTATCGCATACAATCCATCATACTGGAACCACCCCTCAATTGCGTACGGAGCGTATCTACACGGATAGTTTCCTCGATCGGAAAAGGGATTTCCACCTCGCAACCAGCCTGGTATTGCCCGTCTTCGGCTGTCGCTTCAAAGCGGATACGGTCACCAGGACGAAAAGATGTTTTCAACGTGCAATTAGAATCATCGAAAGAACCATAGACCTTCTCCACCTCTGCCGTCTCGGTCTTTTGGCCGTTGACATATACTACAATGGAACCATTGGAAACACAATCCGCTTGCTGTTTATCGGTATCGATCATACGCAGAGACACTCCGTTTTCTTCCTTTCCGGCTTCAAGAAAAGCATTCATCAGAAGCTGTGGGACCTGCGGCTTGTTCATATATGGAAGCTCATTCTCACAACCCGGGAACAGCATGGAAACCAGTATGAATAATATAAATAAATTCTTTTTCATAATTCTACTCCTCTTTATTAAAACCGGTATGTATAGGTAATCGATGGAACACAAGGCAGAAGCGTTTGCTTTATCAGCTTCGTTTTCCGCTTCCAGGCCGTCTCATGGCTACCATCCGGCTTAATATGCTCTACTCCGATATATTCTTCTTCTTTATAGATAAGATTCGGAGTCATGGCATTATAGGCGTTATAGACCGAAATATTCCAAGTCTGCATGCCGTGGCGCAATTTTTTATGGAAATTGATGCTCAGATTCAACCGGTGGCTGACAGGAAGGCGGTAATTGTTTCGATGGGAAATGTAATCAATCAAGTTACCAGATGCCGTCCCTGTACGCTGTTCAGCAACCGTAGCCGTTCCGCCCGTATTAAAAATCCAAGTGATCCCTATATCCGTTTTCTTGCTGAAAGTATGGTTTACACAGAGGTTGATGTTGTGGCGGCGATCGTATTTATAAGGAAAACGTTCGCCGTTGTTGACCGTCCCGTCCTTGAACTGGCGATCACTCTTGGCGATCGTATACCCCAACCATCCTGTCGTTTTACCGATCGTCTTCTGGGCTAAAATCTCCAAGCCGAAAGAGCGGCCACGTCCCATCTCCACCTTCTCCTGCCATCCGCCGGATGATCCGAAAAAGGTAGCGCCATCCTGGTATTCCAATACATTATGCATATCTTTATAATAGCTTTCTAGAGAGAACTCCCATCCTTCCACACCGGTATAATAACCACCGACAGCATACTGGTAGGAGCGCATCGGACGGATGTTTTTAGTAACCGGAACCCATAAATCGGTCGGCAACGAAATCGGCGAGGATGACAGCAGGTGTACATACTGTTCCATTTGTGTAAAAGAAGCCTTTGCCGCAAAACCGTCATGAAAGCGATAACGCGCAGAAAGACGAGGCTGTGCCGACAGATAGCCTTTCCCTTGTGTGGAAAACAAGGAGAGATGAATGCCGGCATTCAAGCTCAGACGGTCGCCGATATCGGCATTGTCTTCGGTATAAAACGAAAACTCGTGCCCGTGCAAATAGCTGTTCGAGGAATCGTTGTAGACGGTATCCTGTGCCGTCTGCCCGTCTGCAGCTTCTTTCACATGCGAGGTCGTCACCTCCGGTCGGAAGGTATGATACAGATAAGAAACACCGAACTTGACATGATGGTCAGGGACGGGCATATAATCGAAGTCCGTATGAAAACTCCAATCGTGTATACCGGAACGGTAATCGGAATTATAGACATACGATTCGTTTTTATCCGTTATCAGATTGCCGTTTTTATCCGTCTCGATGATGTCTTTCCGGTAAGCGTCCGCCATGCTCATCTGATAGTGGTTGTATGCCACGGTCGTATTGCTGAATAATTTACTGTTGAAGACATAATTCCACCGTCCGGCGGCAATTGTGTTCCCCCAGTTGAAATCGATCTGACTGTTGTAGAAGTACATACTCGCCCCATAGTTATTCGAATAGCCGTCATATTCCTTATCCTGTTTGTAGTCGTAATGGTCTTTTCCTTTGTAGAAACTGAGAAACAGACGACTGCGATCGGAAAATTTATGGTTCACCTTGGCATTGATATCATAGAAATAATAATTGTATTTTTTGTCCTCCGGAAGGAATGGCCTTGCTACCAGGTCAAGATAGGTGCGACGGCCGGTCAGACAAAAGGATGTTTTATCTTTCAAGATCGGACCTTCGAAGTGTAGCTTACTGGTCAACAGGCCAATGCTGACCGTACCGTGATAATTCTGCATATCGCCGTCGTTTGTCCGGATATCCACGATAGAAGACAGACGGCCGCCATAACGGGCTGGAAATGAACCTTTGAAAAGCGTAACCTTTTTCATGGCTTCCGGAGTGAAGATGGAAAACACGCCCAACATATGGTCGGCATTATAGATGGGGATACCATCCAGAAGGATCAAGTTCTGATCCGGTCCACCACCTCGTACATACAACCCGCTGAAACCTTCCGTTCCAGCCTGTACACCTGGCATCAACTGGATCGTTTTGAGGATATCGGCCTCTCCTAAGATGGCCGGAGTATTCTTGATCTGCGTCATCGGGATGTCTAACGTACCCATACCCGTTGCCCGAATGCCTGTCTCTTTTTTGTCGGAAAGAACGATGATTTCCGACAACTGGTTATTGGTCTGCAAACGGATGTTCATTACAGTATCCCGACTTAACAGAAAACGGCAATGCTTGGTTTCATATCCTAAATACGAAAAGAAAAGTCCGGTCTCTCCTTCCGGCAAGGTCAAGCTGTAAAACCCGAAAGGATTTGTTGAAGTCCCGGTATGACAGCTGGATTCCAAAATATTTGCACCAATCAGCGTTTCTGACGATATGGAATCGGTAATATATCCGCTGACCGTATATTTACGGGAAACAGGACGCTCTCCTAACAAGATGTGTGTGCCGGAGATTTTAAACGTTATCGCTTCCTGACCAAATGCATATTGCAGGATTTCCTCGATGGTCTTCTGACGGACATCAAGGGTAACAGGCTGCCGCAGCTGTACCTTTTCACCATAGATAAACGAGAAGCCGGTGGAGTCCTCTAACTGGCGGACAAAAGTGTCCAGTGTGGCCTTCCGGACCTGGAAGTCCAGACGCGCCGCCCGGTCTTGTGCAGCGAGCGGCGCAATTCTGAAAACTATCCATAATAGAAGAATAAGCCGGGCGAACCGGCGGAGACAATATAGGTAATAATTCATGACTTAGTTAAGTTTAGAATGAATCAAGATCGTATCATTTGTCTTTGAATAACTGAAATTACCGGCTGGCTGGAGCAGATCGAGCATCTGATCCAAGCTCTCACCTTCAGTAAAATGCGCCCTGATACGAAAATCCTTTATATCTTCATCCGTAATTTTGATTTTCACATGAAAAGCATTCGACAACTCTCGTGCAATCTCCTGCAACGGCAGATAATCAAAATGAAAATGGCCGTCGCGCCAACCGGTAGCCGTATTATTTTCTTTTGTTTTTTCTTCCTGTAGTGTTTTATCTGCTCGATTATAAATCGCGCTTTCTCCGGGAGAAAGCGTAATCCGGCTGGAAACAGCCGGCGCATTGACAGCGACAGAACCTTCCAACAAAGTTGTCTTCACCTCTGCATCTCCGGGATAGGCTTCAACATTAAAATGTGTTCCGAGCACTTCGACCTCGACTGGGTCCGCTTTCACAACAAAGGGATGCCGGGCATCTTTCTCCACTTCGAAATAAGCTTCTCCCTGTAATTGTACTTCCCTCCTATCCTCCTTGAAACGATCCGGGTAAGTCAAAGAGGAATAGCGGTTCAGCGTCACCTTCGTCTGGTCCGGCAAAGTAATTACCGATATGGCTGCACCGGCTGAAACAGTTTGCATCGCTACCGGCTTCCAATAATCATAGATGAACCAACTTGCAAAGCAAAGCAGGAGGGATGCGGCAACGGCTCCCGCCAGACGGAACAGTCTCAGCCTCTTTGTCCGGGGAGGAACGAGCTGCCTCTCCAACAATTTCCAACTTTCGGAAGCGGAATAGCGCCCACGAGGTGAACGTGTGGAGGCGACAAGCTTGTCCAGTGTCTTTTCTATATGATCGTGTGAAGGTTCCATGCTTTTCTCTTCTACATTTTAGAGATAAAGACAGGATTAGGTAAAAAACTCACTACTCACTTCTATTAAAATAATGTTAATTATCTCACTTCCTCTATATTGTCAGCCAACAGAGCTTCCCCTAATACCCGATCAAGTATCACCTTCTTTTTTTACATAACCATACGGAAACGCGACCTCTCCTCCAGTATCATTTTGTTATCTTCATAGGGACAAAACAAGACAGATAGAAACGTTAAAAAATATTACCCGCCAGTGTGATTTCCAAAACATGCCCTACTAATCCTATTTTGACGGGGTAGTAGTGACATTTTGATAAATCATAAGAAGCCTATCCCCTCAAACAAGAAATTTGAAATAGCAGGGAGAGGGACAACTGAGACTGCCATACAAAAGTTCTATGATTATATAACAAAAAAAACAGCCGAATTATTTGCAGTTTGTCAGAGAATGCATATATTTGCTGCCGTAATAACAACAAAAGTCATGAGAACAATTATAGTAAATACATATTGGTGGTGGTGCTCTTTACAACTCATAAGGTCGTAAGGAACCAGTCCTCATGTATATACTATCGTGATATAATAAAAGGCCTGTCGCACTTGCGACAGGCCTTTTTTCGTTTAGGGCAATTACCAAGATTCGAAAAGACAAAAAATAAATAATAACAGATAGAACGATGAAAACGTATCAAGTTGACGAAAATGGGTATTATGGTGAGTTTGGAGGAGCATATGTGCCCGAAATACTTCACCAATGTGTGGAAAACTTGCAGAAGAAGTATCTGGAAGTATTGGAAAGCGACAGTTTCAAGAATGAATTCAACCAGTTACTTCGGGACTATGTCGGCCGCCCTTCTCCTCTCTATCAGGCTAAAAGGCTGAGTGAGATGTATGGCTGCAAGATATATCTGAAGCGTGAAGACCTGAACCATACCGGCGCTCATAAGATCAACAACACGATCGGACAGATCTTGTTGGCCCGCCGGATGGGAAAAACCCGTATCATAGCCGAGACGGGAGCCGGACAGCACGGCGTGGCAACCGCTACCGTCTGTGCGTTGATGAATATGGAATGTATCGTTTATATGGGCAAGACGGATGTGGAACGCCAACATGCAAACGTGCAGAAAATGGAGATGTTGGGCGCGACGGTCATCCCCGTAACTTCTGGCAACATGACACTGAAAGATGCGACCAATGAAGCGATCCGCGACTGGTGCTGCCATCCTTCCGACACATATTACATCATCGGGTCGACAGTCGGCCCCCATCCTTATCCGGATATGGTGGCACGTTTGCAATCCGTTATCAGCGAAGAGATTAAAAAGCAGTTATCGGAGCAGGAAGGACGTGACTATCCGGATTATCTGATCGCCTGCGTAGGTGGCGGAAGCAACGCTGCCGGAACGATCTTTCATTTTATTGATGATGAACGGGTAAAAATCGTTCTTACCGAAGCGGGCGGTTTGGGGATTACGACCGGACAAAGCGCGGCAACCATCCAATTAGGCAAGAAAGGTATCATACATGGAGCGCGCACATTAGTGATGCAAAACGAGGACGGGCAAATCGAAGAGCCTTATTCCATCTCTGCCGGACTGGACTATCCGGGTATCGGACCGATCCACGCCAACCTGTCGGAAACTCACCGGGCTACGATTCTTGCCGTCAATGATGACGAAGCGTTAGATGCGGCTTTTTGCCTGACGCGCATCGAGGGAATTATTCCGGCACTTGAAAGTGCACACGCATTAGGAGCATTACCCAAGATAAAATTCAAACCAGAAGATGTCGTTATCCTGACGGTATCAGGCCGGGGAGATAAGGATTTGGAAACATATATTAATTACAAATTGACAATGGACAATTGATAAATGGAAGTTTCTTTCTTTCAATCAATTTTCAAATTGTCAATTGTCAATTCAAAAAAAGATGGATTATACATTTAAAACAATAAGCAGGAAGGTTCTCGGTGACCTTCACACACCCGTCAGCATCTACTTGAAGGTACGAGATATTTATCCGGAATCGGCTTTATTGGAAAGTTCCGATTTCCATGGAAATGAAAACAGCCTTTCCTATATAACACTTTGTCCGCTGGCAAGTATCGGAATCAATAATGGAGAATGCACCGCTATTTTTCCTGATGGAGAAAGTGAGGTTACGACATTGACGGAAACATTCGATGTGGCGGATGCTATGAATGCATTTTTGAAGCGTTTCTTGGTTGAAGGCCTTGACAAGAAAGTCTGCGGACTGTTCGGATATACAGCTTTTGACGCTGTACGTTACTTTGAGAACATTCCGGTGATGGAAGCTCACCATGAAGAAAACGATGCACCCGATATGCTTTACATATTATATAAGTATGTACTTGTGTTCAATCACTTCAAAAATGAGTTGACACTGGTAGAATTGCTGCAACCCGGCGAAAGCTCCAATTTGCAGGAGATAGAGACATTGATCGAAAACCGGAACTATGCTTCTTATAACTTCCAGACCATCGGTCCTGAGACATCTCCTATCAGCGGGGAAGAATATAAAGCAATGGTGCGGGAAGGTATCCGCCACTGCCTCCGTGGAGACGTATTCCAGATCGTATTGAGCCGCCGGTTCGAGCAACCGTTCAAAGGAGACGATTTCAAGGTTTACCGGGCCCTCCGGAGTATCAATCCTTCCCCCTATCTGTTTTATTTCGACTTCGGAGGGTTCCGTATCTTCGGTTCCTCACCTGAAACGCACTGCAAGGTAGCCGACGGACATGCAAGCATCGACCCGATTGCAGGCACGGCTTTCCGCACAGGGGATGTTGCATTGGACAGACAACGTACCGAAGCCCTGCTTGCCGATCCGAAAGAGAACGCTGAGCATGTAATGTTAGTCGACCTCGCTCGTAACGACCTTTCGCGCAATGCACATGACGTACAGGTCGATTTCTACAAGGAAGTGCAATACTACAGCCATGTCATTCATCTGGTATCGCGTGTCAGCGGTGAGATCAACACCGATAGTAATCAGGTCAAAACCTATATAGATACATTTCCTGCCGGAACATTGAGCGGAGCACCGAAGGTACGCGCCATGCAATTGATTACAGATATAGAAAAACATAACCGAGGCGCTTATGGCGGTTGCATCGGGTTTATCGGCTTTGATGGAGACTTGAACCAAGCGATCACGATCCGTACATTCGTCAGTCGTGGAAATGTTCTGTACTATCAGGCAGGAGCCGGCATAGTCGCCAAAAGCAATGATGAGCGGGAATTGCAGGAAGTGAATAATAAGTTAGGTGCTCTGAAGAAAGCGATCGACCTTGCAACAACGTTAATCAATTGACAATGGATAATTGATAATAAAAATAAATAGAGTTTTTATGAAAGTATTACTATTCGATAATTATGATTCCTTTACCTACAACCTGTTGCACATATTAAAGGAATTAGATGTGGATGTAGAAGTACATCGCAATGACAAGATATCATTAGACGAAGTAGAACGTTTTGACAAGATTCTTTTGTCACCAGGTCCGGGTATCCCAGAGGAGGCAGGTATCTTGCTGCCATTAATCCGCCGCTATGCTCCGACCAAGAGTATTTTGGGTGTTTGCCTCGGAGAGCAAGCCATCGGGGAAGCGTTCGGTGCAACGCTTACCAACTTGACGGATGTGCATCACGGAGTCTGTTCGAATATACGGGTGAAAGTTCCAGACCCATTGTTCACCGATCTGGAATCGGGTTTCCGTGCCGGTCGCTACCATTCGTGGGTGGTCTCAAAAGAGAATTTCCCCGACTGTCTGGAGATCACGGCGGAAGATGTGGAGGAAGGGCAGATTATGGCGCTCCGGCATCGTGAATATGATGTTCGCGGCATCCAGTTCCATCCGGAATCCATACTGACACCTAAAGGAAAGACAATCATATGGAACTGGATTGCCGATAGCAATGGGCAATTGATAATTAACAATTAACAATCAAGAATTAATAAATTAGGGAAGATGAAAGATGTATTATATAGGTTATTCGAACATCAGTATTTAGGACATGACGAGGCACGAACGATTCTTCAGAATATTGCGGCAGGCAAGTATAACGATTCACAGATTGCCAGCCTGATAACGGTATATCTGATGCGCAATATCTCCGTAGAAGAGTTGACAGGTTTCCGCGAAGCGCTACTCGAAATGCGTGTCCCGGTAGATTTGTCGGAGTTTAAGCCGATCGATATTGTGGGGACGGGAGGCGATGGAAAGAATACGTTTAATATCAGCACAGCCTCCTGCTTTGTCGTAGCCGGTGCCGGATATAACGTCGTGAAACATGGGAACTATGGGGCGACCTCGGTCAGTGGCGCGAGCAACGTAATGGAGCAGCACGGTGTGAAGTTTACTGCCGATATCGACCGGTTGCGCCGTTCGATGGAATCCTGCCATATCGCCTATCTGCATGCGCCGTTGTTCAATCCGGCACTGAAGGCTGTGGCTCCGATACGGAAGAGTTTAGGAGTGCGCAGCTTCTTCAACATGCTCGGCCCGCTGGTCAATCCGGTAATGCCGACCTACCAGTTGTTAGGTGTGTACAACCTGCCATTGCTCAGGCTTTACAGCTATACCTATCAGGAGAGCGGAACGCGTTTTGCCGTTGTACATAGCCTCGATGGGTATGACGAAATCTCGCTGACTGCAGAATTTAAGGTAGCAATGCCGGAAAAAGAGAAGCTCTACACACCGGAAATGTTAGGTTTCTCCCGCACAACGGAAGCGGAACTGGATGGCGGTGAGACAGTCGCCGAAGCAGCCCGCATCTTTGACGATGTCCTGAATAACCGGGCGACTCCGGCACAAAAGAATTGCGTAATCGCCAACTCCGCTTTCGCCATCCAAGTCATCTGCCCGGAAAAGAGAATCTCAGAATGCCTGGAGGAAGCCCGAGAAGCATTGGAAAGTGGTAAAGCATTGCAGACATTCAATACGTTTATCAGTTTGAATGACAAATTACAATGAAACAACGAATATGAAAGATATATTACAAGATATTATAGCGAATAAGCGTATCGAAGTGGAGCGACAAAAACAAGCTGTCCGGTTGCAGACCTTACTGGGGATGGGCGGTGAACGACTCGAACATCCTGCCCGTTCCATGCGGGCGGCTCTCGCAGCATCTTCATCGGGCATCATTGCTGAGTTTAAGAGAAAAAGTCCTTCGAAAGGCTGGTTACATCCCGATGCAGCTATAGCTGATGTCTTACCCGCCTATGAGAAGGGAGGCGCTTCCGCCTGTTCTGTCCTGACCGATTCGAACTTTTTCGGGGGGTCCTTAGGTGACCTTTGCAAAGCACGCAGCCTGGTGGGCCTGCCCTTATTGAGAAAAGACTTCATCATTGACGAATATCAACTCTATCAAGCACGCGTAATGGGTGCCGATGCCGTCCTGTTGATTGCCGCCTGCCTTACCCCAGAACAATGTCTTATGTTTGCAGAGTTAGCTCATACCCTCAACATGGAAGTACTGTTGGAAATCCATTCCAAAGAAGAACTTGACCACCTCAATCCATTTGTCGATATGTTGGGAGTGAATAACCGCAACCTCGGAACATTTCATACTGATGTGGAAAACTCCTTCCGTCTGGCAAAAGCAATGCAAACGGTCGCTCATGAAAGAAATCTTTCTCCTTTGTTAGTATCAGAAAGCGGTATTTCGACCACAACCACCGTATCGAACCTCAGAGAAGCTGGTTTTCATGGATTCCTGATCGGAGAGACATTCATGAAAACCGATGTACCAGGCGACACTCTCGCACAATTCATAGGAAGATTATCATGATCATCAAAGTATGCGGAATGCGTGATCCCGAAAATATACGGGAAGTTGCAGCCTTAGGGGTTGACTGGATAGGACTGATATTTTTCGCGAGAAGCCTACGAAAAATAACTAACAATGGACAATTAACTATTGACAATGGCGGCAAGCGGTATTCCGATTGTCAATTGTCAATTATCAATTGTCCATTAAAAAAGGTCGGTGTTTTTGTCAACACTTCCTTTGAAGAGTTGGTAGAAACAGCGGCATTTTTCCGACTCGATTACCTGCAACTGCACGGAAATGAGACACCGGACGATTGCCATGCCTTGCAAAAGCGTAGTTACTCGCTGATCAAGGCATTTCAGATTGCAACAGCTTGCGATCTTGAACAAACTACCAATTATGAAGGGCGTGTCGATTACTTCCTCTTCGACACCAAAAGCAACAGTTATGGAGGTTCCGGCAAGCAATTCGATTGGTCCATACTTGAAGCTTATCAGGGAGAGACACCTTTTCTGTTAAGCGGAGGTATCCGGCCGGAAAGTGTCGAGGCAATACGCTCTTTCCGGCATCCCCGCTTTGCCGGGATCGATCTGAATAGCGGATTCGAGATCGAGCCGGGGCGGAAAGACATAGAAAAGCTAAAGGAGTTTTTAAAAGAAATTCAAAATCATAATTCATAAATCTGAAATCAAAAGATGAACCGTATCACAAATTTATTCAACACAAAGAAGAATGGAATCCTATCCGTCTTCTTCACCGCCGGATATCCGAACCTGGATGACACGACAAAGATATTAAAAGAGTTAGAAGACAAAGGAATAGACATGGTAGAGATCGGTATTCCCTTCTCCGACCCGATGGCAGACGGCCCCGTGATCCAGGAAGCCTCTACTGCCGCGTTACGAAACGGGATGTCATTGCATGTTCTGTTCGAACAGTTAGAAGATATCCGTCAGGATGTGCATATCCCGATTATCCTGATGGGCTATCTGAATCCGATCATGCAATATGGCTTCGAAGCATTCTGCCGGAAATGTGCACTGACAGGTGTGGACGGTATGATCATTCCGGACCTGCCTTTTGCCGATTATATGAAAGAGTATAAAGCCATCGCCGAACGGAATAACCTCAAAATGATCATGCTCATCACACCTGAAACCTCCGAAGAACGCATCCGCCTGATCGATGAACATACAAGCGGTTTCATCTATATGGTGTCGAGCGCCTCCACTACCGGAGCGCAGCAGAGTTTCAACGAGCAGAAGCAGGCTTATTTCCACCGCATCAACGGGATGGGACTCCGGAATCCGCGCCTGGTCGGTTTCGGCATATCGAACAAAGCAACCTTCGATGCAGCAGCTATTAACTCATCAGGGGCTATTATAGGAAGCAAATTCATACAATTATTGAAAAGCGAACCGATCTCTGTCGCCGTCGATAAGTTACGGGCAGCCATTCAGGAGTGAAATGAACAAAAAAAACAAACATTTTAAAACAGTCGTCCTCCAGCAAATAGGAAAAATACTTCTTTTTACCTTTTCGTTGAGGGATGGCAATAAATCAGACCTACCTCAAAGGACTGATAGATGTCGATATCCTGCCGCCCATGGATTGTCGCTGAATAAGCCGATTACTTTATCGGAAAGTTGTACCTGCAAATACCGATAGTGTAAAATAAACACATAGCGAAAAAGTAAATTAGAGCAAAGCGTAGCGAATTAGCTGATAGAGCGTTCGTTACGCTTTGTTTTTCTATGGGGCAGAGCCAACGAAATACCACCTCGAAGCCAAACGGTGCAGAAGTTCAGTTACCACCTCGTTACTCCCGTAACGGGTGCAAATTTCTTGCTAAAAGGTTCTGTTTCTGCGTTTTGCGCAGATTTACATAGCTGTCGGTAACTCACTAATAACTAATTTTGTAACCAAAAAAAGGAGTGAGTTATGCGTAGTACATTCAAGGTCTTATTTTAATATTTTACACTTTAATAATTGACTGTTTTTGGGAACTTATAATCTCAGCCCTTTTCGCTTCTTTTTCCTCTTACGTCTGCGCATCAGTTCGTCATATGGAACCTGTTCTTCCGGAACAGACCCGCCAGAAGAGGGAAGAAGTCCCAATCCGTTGCTTTCAACAAAAGCGGCATTTGGTGGAGCTTGTTCCTTTCGGCTGCGGTTTATTGGATCTTGATTTTGCTTTTTAACCTCAAAATCCTGCCCGATCTTTGGATTACTTCTGCCCAAAACGGCATTCAATTTGGCAAAACTGAACTCCCTACTGATTTGTGAACCTTTGAATGTCAGACTGTCTTTGGTAAAGCGTATGCCTTGAATGTCACCGGCGGTTTTCGTTTTACCGCTTCTTCCGACAAATTCCAGTTTTATACCCTGTAAGGCTAAACCGACCACAAGCTCTTCCCATGTCTTGGAGCGTTTCAACGCTTGTTTCACTGCATTATGAATCTCGTATTTAACACGCTCCGAATCATGCAGTTTCTCCACATTGGTCTTGCTCTTATCATCGGCGTAGGTCAATCTATACTTGTCTTTAAGTCTCTTTGTGGTAATCTCATTTCGTTTGTAGTCGCCTTGCGAGGAGATTACCTTTCCGTCGTATCCGATGCGGTTATAGACCAGATGGCAATGCGGATTGTCCGTATTGTGATGCCTTACCAATATGAATTGGGTATTTCTGATACCCATCAGTTCCATGTATTCCATCGCTATTTTAGCCATAAACTCATTGGTTAATCTTGGCTTGTCTTCCGGTTTGAAGCTCAATGCGATATGTCCGACGGGCTGTTTTATCTCCGGGTTAAGCAGACATTGGTAGTTGAAACTGTCCGTTATTTCACGGTTATTGCCAAGCAATACGCCATCGGAAACGATGATTTCTGCATTGTCCTTTCCCATCACGTAGCGGACACAGCCACCAAAGGATTTGCCTCTCTTGATTTTGCCTATCATGTTTTCCTCCTTTCCACGGTTTTATATTCGTTTATGATCACTTTCAGTTTTTCGAGTAATTCCATTACGGCATTCTTTGTTCGGTAGAACCCAGTCTGATGCGACAGCTTGGTCAGCTGGTTCAGGTTGTTCGCCATTCCCACAAGATTGCGTATGACGGTTGCTTCCTCCGCTGAATGCCTGGCCACAATCCTTGCATCGAATGCGGCTTCCCGGATGAACTCCGCCAGTGTGCGGTTTGCCTGTCTGCTACGGTGCAGTAAACGCTCGTAATCAATCCTGGAGAACTTTACCGTTACAGATTTAGAAAGCTTGCGGCTACCACTTGCTTTTGGTCTGCCTCTCGGTTTGATTTTATCTTTGTCACTCATATTACCCGATTTATTGTGATTAGTCTTTTTACTGTGATGATGTATCTTACAATCCGCGACCGTTGGGAGCGGATTGCCTCCGCGATTTCGGGAGTGGAGCGAGGTTTTCGGGATGCCCGAAAGATAACCTCGCTACCCCCAAAAATGAAAGTTTCCATTTTTAGGGCTCCCGAAAAAGAAATCCCGCCAAAATGCTTTTTAATTGAATGGAAATAAGGGCTTACAGCTTCTTCCTGAACTCGAAATCCCCAGTATAGAACTCGATGTGATGCCGGACGATATTCTCCAATAAGTCTGAAAGGCCCATGCGACTCCCACCGATCGCAGGCGAAATGGTCGGGTGTGTCACGTAACTTCCGACTGATGAATACGAGCTTGCGATCTTCAATCTTGTAGGGGTACATGAAGGTGTCGTGGTACTCTTCCGGTGAGAGCTTGCGCAGCCCGTCGCTTGTTTCTTGTCTCTTTTTCATATCCTTTAATTTTTGAAAGATTACTAAAGAAGTCAATGTATACCTACATGACCATTGTCGGCTGCAAAAGAAACGCATATCGTGTTCAGACACAATTTATTGGGCTTAGGTTGGCTATTATGTGAGGCGTTGCTTTATAGACAGGTTCAGGAACGGTGACGGCTTCCTGGTTCTACCGGGGTTGAACGGGCAGTTATAATGTTGGTTGGTTATAATGTTGGTTGGCTCATTATAAGATTGCAACTGTTCTTGACCGGTTACATTCATGATTGTTTGCTTGGTTACATGGTTGGTTATAAGATTACAACCGTTCAAGACTGATTGCATCCATGATTGTTTGCATGTTCATAAAGTTGCATATTTGCATGGTTGGTTATAACCATTCATGACCAATTACATTCATGACTGCTTGATTGGGTATAAGGTTACATGACTGTTTACTTGAGTATAAGGTTGCAACCGTTCATGACCGATTGCCCTGTTTGCTGGTTGCATGGCTGTAAGATTGCAGCATCTGTTTCTTACAGGTGTACAAGAAAAGGGGCACCCGGTAGTCGGAATTGTCTTCCTTCCGCCGGATGTCCCCTGCTTCCTTTTCAAGTTCTTGCGTCTATCTTGCGCCGATGGCCCTCAATCCTTTCGGTATTGGGTTGTCAAGGATGATCCTGTAGCAGAGCTTGCCATCCACCCTTACCGGATCCTTCGCCACCATGAATCCCGCACATTTCTCCACTTTCGCCGCGTCGAGTATCATCCCGGCGATGAAGCTGTTGGAGAAACGGGCGCAACGCGGGTCGTTCCATATCGTGAAGCCGTTCTCGTCGTCGGATACGAACATGTACCAGTCTTTCGGTCTGTCCTCGTCATGGGCGATACATAGCCGGTTGCCGGCGTGAAGGTTGAGTTCGTTGCTCAATATCCTGCTGAGGTACATGCTGCCGTCGCGGCATACCGTGATGATCCGTTTCCCCTTGTAGGTCAGTGCCGGGTGGAAATTGCTCTTGTTGTAAACTGTCAGTTTCATACGATCGATCTAATTTTAGTTCATTATACATTATTAATATACAGTCATCATCACGCCGCGTCTCCGGCTGCTATCATTCTCCTTCGGGCTGCGAACGTCCGGTTGGCGCGGACGGATTCCAGCATGACCTGTGCCCGACGGGTTATCACCGATGTCTTCTCGCCCATGTGCCTGGCGATGGTACGGAACGAGCTACCCGTCTCGTAGAAGCGCAGCATGAACATCCTGTAATCCTCGTAGGAGAAATGCCGCCTGAGGAACTTCTGTATGTCCCTCACCAGCATATCACAGCCGGTAAGCATTTCTTCCCGCTCTTCCGTCTCTTCCCTGTCATCGATTTCTTCCAGCGTGATGAAATACTCGTCACCGGGGCAGGAATAGCGGCAGTTGTCCCTCGTTCCGGCCTGTACCATTTTCCGGTAACAGCCGAAAAAATAAGATTCCCAATTTTCTATCCCTTCCCTTGAGAACATCACCTGCTTCCTGACTGCCAGGTAAGCGTCGTGAAATACGTCCTCGTCTATTTTCCCGTAGTAGATGGAGATTCTTTCCTTCAGTCTCGCGTATGAACGGTTGAACCATTCGTTGAAGTCTTTCACGTCTTTTGCTGCCATATCCTTTTTATTTTATGTTATACATCCGGCCTGTTGTGCAGGCACTCCTGTTTCTTTGTATGCCTTACAGCCGTTCTCCCACCGGAACAGCGTCAAGGCTCGGCAGGAAAAAATACCGGAGCGCGGAGCGTGAGGATGATTTTTTCCCCGCCGACCCGAAGGGCTCGGCCTTACGCCCCGGTGGGGGACGGCTACATTTGCTTCAAAGAAACGGGGGTGTCGTGTCCTTTTGAAAAAAATTATCTGACCCTGTTACATCCTCCGGAATGAAGATTTGGATATGCAGTCATATCATCCGCCATGAAACATTATGCCAGGACATGACATGTGCGGACAGGTCCATTGTAATACGGTTCTTCCTGCTTTTATTTGCGACGGGGAAACGCTTGGGGACGGTGAGGAACTGCCTGATATAGTGATACTGACACCACAAGTGACCGTTTCTCTGGATGGAATGAATTTAGAGTATCAATATAAAATCGTAATGTTATGGAAATCGTATGTTTTGAAAGGAAGGCGTTCGAGGAATTTGCCATGAAGATCGAACGGTTCATACAGAGGGTGGAGGAAATTCCCCATCTGAAAGGCGTGAAGGGGACGGGCGGCTGGCTCGACCACCAAGATGTCTGCTTGAAGCTGAAAATCAGCAAGCGTACCTTGCAGACCTTGCGGGATAACGGCACGCTTGCCTATACCAAGATCGGCAACCGTACCTATTACCTGCCGGAAGACGTGGAGCGTGTCGTCACGAAAGTGGAGGACAGACGCAAGGATGCACGCTACAGGGGGCGCACCATCTAAAGTAATTGAACAGATGTATCAACTAAAAACAAATGAGTCATGTATAACGAATTGAAAACGAAAGACGATGCGTGGATGCAGTCCGTCCACGAGCGTATCGACCGGCTGTCGGTGATGATTGACGGCATTTCCAGAGATGGCTCGGTTCCGCCAAAAGAAGACGTATACCTGTGCGACAAGGAGGTGGCGTGTATGCTGAAAGTCAGCCGCAGGACACTGAGCGAGTACCGGAGCAACGGAACGCTGCCTTACTACGTCCTTGGCGGCAAGGTCTTGTACAAGAGGTGCGAGATCGAGCAGGTGTTGAACCTGGGATACAGGGGTGTCGGCAAGGCGTGGGGAAGCGGTTAAAACTGCCATACATAAGGCTGGACGTTTTCGTGCGCCAGCCATAGACTGTTTCTTTGAGGTGAGGGAGTTTGCCGTCTGGAAAAAGGAACCTCTTTTTGGACTTTGGCACAAAGTCGTTCCCTGTCCGGTATCAGACTGCAATTCCTGTATGTAATCCTTTTCTGACTGTTCCCGTCGGATCGGTCGTTTCCGCTGTACACGTTATCTTGCCCGGACTTTCGACAGGGGCAAGGGTTTGCGTGGCAAATACGCTCGGCGAAGCCGTGGAAGATTTGCCACGCAACGGCTCTGCCGCCTGACCTTGCCTCCTGTCGGAAAGTACGGGCTATCTTTAATCACAGCGGACACGACCGTAACAGTCTGTTTCAATCTTATATGACCTTTTTTCGCTTTTCCTAACTGGCCTGTACTATCCCTTTTAAACGGGGGGACGAAACCGGGAAATTGTTTTTGACGGTTGCTGAAAAGAAAAGTCAAAGGTGTTTTGTATGTTCCGTAAAAAATCGTACCTTTGCATAAAGTGGATTGCACATCAACGCAATTGATGCAAGTATGTAGAAACCAGAACGGTTGCCAACTC
>OIWQ01001809.1_pt1 | contig 24291 bp, 19 predicted proteins | sample 1587571 | NCBI WGS metagenome assembly OIWQ01 (sample SAMEA3888910, study PRJEB22519) | human gut metagenome | biome: human gut; feature: human-associated habitat; material: faeces | place: Denmark | collected 2010 | reverse complement strand
TCCGTCACCATGGGCATCGGCGGCTCCATCATGGATCAGAACTTCATGGAAGAGTATCTGGGACTGCGCGTTGAGTCCGTTGACGAGGTCGAGATCCTCCGCCGCATGGAGGAAGGCATCTACGACCATGAGGCATACGAAAAGGCGCTGGCATGGACGAAGGAGCACTGCAAGGAAGGCCGCGACGACAACCCCGAGTATGTGGATTTCCTCGGCGAAAAGCGCCGCATCAAGTTCACCCCGGAGGAAAAGGAAAAGCAGTGGGAGTTCACGATCAAGATGTACTGCATCATCAAGGATCTGATCCAGGGCAACAAGAACCTCCCCGACGCATTTGAAGAGGAAAAGGTCGGTCATAACGCCATCGCCGCCGGCTTCCAGGGTCAGAGACAGTGGACCGACCACTGGCCCAACTGCGACTATCCCGAGGCTGTCCTCAACTCCTCCTTCGACTTCGAAGGCCCGAAGGAGCCGATGGTCTTCGCAACAGAAAACGACGTGCTCAACGGCCTTGGCATGCTCTTTATGGAGCTGCTGACCAACCGCGCCCAGATCTTCGCCGACGTGCGCACCTACTGGTCTCCCGAGGCCACCAAGCGCGTCACCGGCTATGACCTTGAAGGCAAGGCCAAGGAAAACGGCGGTATCATTCATCTGCTGAACTCCGGCGCGGCCTGCCTCGACGCCTGCGGCGAGTGCACCGATGAAGCCGGCAACGCCGTCATGAAGCGCTGGTGGGAGGTCACCGATGAGGACATCCAGAAGATGACCGACGCGACCGTCTGGTGCGAGGCTGGCTTCGACAACTTCCGCGGCGGCGGCTTCTCCAGCCACTTTGTCACCCGTGCGGAAATGCCCGCGACCATGATCCGTCTGAACCTTGTCAAGGGTCTCGGCCCCGTGCTGCAGATCGCCGAGGGCTGGACTGTGAAGCTGCCCGAGGAAGTCACCGACACCCTCATGGAGCGCACGAACCCCACGTGGCCGTGCACCTGGTTCACGCCGCGCTGCGACGGCAAGGCCGGCAGCCCGTTCGAGAGCGCTTACTCCGTCATGCAGAACTGGGGTGCCAACCACGGCGCGATCTCCTATGGTCACGTCGGTGCGGACCTCATCACGCTCTGCTCGATGCTGAGAATCCCTGTCTGCATGCACAACGTGCCCGATCAGGACGTTTTCCGTCCGGCGGCATGGAACGCTTTCGGCATGGACAAGGAAGGCCAGGACTACCGCGCCTGTGCCGCTTACGGCCCGCTTTATAAGAACATCCGCTGATTTTTGTACAACATACCAAAAGCGCCCGCAGTCCCTGACTGCGGGCGCTTTTCCTGTCTCTTTATCCGCGGTAGCCGATGGCTGCCGATATTTTTGCTGCAGCGTCCGTCACCATGCGGATGGCCTGCTGGAAATCGTCTGTGTGGATCTGGCGGAACATGCCGACCGTGCCGAAGGCATAGCAGACCTCGCCCGCCGCATTACAGATGGGTGCGGAGACCGAGCGCAGGCCGGTCTTATACTCGCCGTTCTCCACGGCGTAGCCCTGCTCACGGATGCGCTGAAGCTCCGATGTGAACTGCTCCGGCTGTGTGAGCGTATTCGGTGTATAGGCCCGCAGCTCCGTCTGGCGCAGGATGCGGCGGCACTCCGCCTGCGACACGGATGCAAGAAAAAGCTTTCCCTGCGAGGTGCAGTGCACCGGAAGGCGCGCACCGACCTCAGAGACCACACGCAGGCTTGCCCGGCTCTCCTCCTCTGCCAGCGTCACGACTGCCGCGCGGTCAAAGACCGAAAGAAACACCGATTCGCCAAGGGTCTGACATACGTTTTCCATATACGGACGCGCGATCGCGCTGATATCCCATGAGCCGCTCACCGCACAGCCGTATTCAAACAGCCGGATGCCCAGCCAGTAACGGCCGTCGGCCCCCTGCTCGATCAGTCCGTAGGCGCGCATGGTGGACAGCAGGCCGTGGATCGTGCTCTTCGGCCAGCCTGTCTCGCGGTAAAGGTCTGTGAGCGCGACCGGCTTCCCCTTTTCCGTCAAAATATCCAGCAGTGTGATCGCTTTTGCCACAGAATGAATGGTTTTTCCATCGCTTTCCGGCATTTTCTCGCCTCCTGAAAATCTTTTATTCAGTATAACAATTTTTTAGTTCGTCCACAAGGTACATTCATTCGCCATTGTCGAAACTTTTCCAGAGGCAAGCTTCCACGCGCAGTCCTTCCAGATCACCGCCGCATTTTCCGCCTGTCCGGCTTCGAAAAGGCTGCATCAGCATAGAAAAAACCGCCTGTCGTTACGACAAGCGGTTTTATGGAGCGGGTGACGAGGCTCGAACTCGCTACCTCCACCTTGGCAAGGTGGCGCTCTACCGGATGAGCTACACCCGCATCTCAAATGCAGGTATGATTATAGCAGAAATCCGTCATTTGTCAAGTCTCTTTTTTTCAATTCGGCACAGAATTTACGCCGTGCCCACCTTTCCTGCGTCCGGCTCCGTTTCCTCGCCGGGAAGCGGCTCCTGCGGCGGTTTCTCCGGGTCTGTCTCCTCGGGATTGCCCTCCTCTGGATCGCGGGCCTCGGGGTCGCCTGCTTCCGGGTTCCCCTCGCCGGGCTCAGGCACTTCTTCTCCCGTCTCCTCCGGCTCTTCTGTCTCCTCCAGATCCTCCGGCTCCGGATGGACGCAGGCGGGATACTGCGTGGTATCCCAGTAATAGTCCGTCATTTCGCTGTCGTCATAGAGATGCAGTGTTCCGTCCCCGAGCAGGTCTCGGAAGGTGTCCAAATGGCTGTATTCTCCGTCGAGGCACACGATGTTCCACCAGTGCTCCGCGCCCTGATACAGGCCGCTGACGGTCACGCATTCCAGTCCTGCTTCCTCGCACAGCAGCTGCCAGCTCTGCGCGGCGCTCTTGCTGGTCGTCAGGCCGTCGCAGAGGTGCGAATAAACCGGCGTCTGCGTTGATTTTTCCTTATAGGAGAAGCGCTCCATCAAATAGGTAAACAGCAGCTCCGCCTTTTCCAGCTCCGTATCGCGGTAACGGACGTAGACCGATGCGGCGTGCAGGCTGTCCTGAACAGCCGTCTCCATTTCCTGAAGCGTTTTTTTGTCGTAGGGATAGTCAAACGTCATCTCCACGATGCGCGGCGTGCGGTTTTCCGGGTATGCCGTGCAGCGGATCTCCGGCATGGCCATCAGCCGGCCGGGATTCTGCTCAAAATAGTCCCTTGCGGTCTGCTCCAGGTCGAGCTGGAGATTGTAGCTGATATACATGACCAGCCGGTCGTCATAGCGGTCCATCGCCTGCTGGATGCGGCGCTTTGCGTCCGTCGAGGCCGTCACGCTCTTCATTTTCTCCGGCGCGACGGCTCCGGGACGGAAGGTGATGTCGATTCCGATCTCGTAATAGGAAACGATCAGCGAACAGCTGTGGGTCATGTAGTCCACCATATACGCGCCGTAGGGGTCCTCGCGCGAGACCTGATAAGCCGCTGCCGTCAGATCCTCCTCCACATCGCCGCCCTCGTAGCTCTGTACGCGGATGACGCCGTGCTCGATGCCGCTCTTCACAAAGCTGAGGATCGCGGCCTTGAGGCTCTGAAAATCGTTTGCGGAAAGGACATCCGCGTTTTCCTGCACCGTTCCGCCCGCGTCGTGCTTGCTGACACGGACATATTCCGACGGCACCAGCCTGCTGCACCCGCTCAGGACGGTGCAGAGCGCCAATACCAGAAAAAACATTCTTTTCACAGGCTGTGTGCCTCCCTTCCAGTCCTTTATCCCAGCGTCCGCGGGGTCACAGGGAATCTCCGTGGTGCCGGAAACCCTCGCCCAGCACCTGATGTGCGTCCTGCAAAATGAGGAACGCGTGGGGGTCGATCTCACTGACCAGATCCTTCAGCTCCGTGATCTGGCGGCGGCGGATGGCGCACATCACGACCTGACGGCTGTCGCCGTGGTAGCCGCCGTGCGCCTCCAGAAGCGTCGCGCCGCGGTCAAGCCTGTCCGCGATGGTCTGCACGATCTCCGCGTAATGGTCAGAGATGATCAGCGCCAGCGAGGAATAATCCAGCCCATAGATCACGCCGTCCATGACCAGTGCCGAGACATACAGCGGCAGGACGGAGTAGAGTGTTCTGGTGATGTCGTGGAACACAACGCCCGTCAGCGTAACAGTGATGATGTCAAGGATAAGCATGAGACGGCTGAGCTTCAATCTGCGGAATTTCTTCCGCAGGAGCTTTGCAATGATGTCGGAGCCGCCCGTAGAGGCGCCTGCCAGAAACACGAGGCCAAGGCCGAGGCCGGTCAGGCCGCCGCCGTAGAGCGCCGCCAGCATCAGGTCGATTTGCGGAACGGGAATGATCGTCAGGAGGTCGAGCAAAACAGTGCTGAACAGCATCCCAAGCATGGAGCCGATGAAGAAGCGCCGTCCAAGCTCCTTATAGCCGATCAGGAACAGAGGAATGTTGATGGCGGCGAAATACGCGCCGATGCTGCCGAAGCCGAACAGCTCACGCAGGATCATGGCGATGCCGGTGATGCCGCCGACGTTGATGTTGTTCGGGTCCAGAAAGAGGTCGAAGCCGAGTGAAAAGACTGTGCATCCGAGCAGGATCGTGCCGACAAATTTGAGTTCTCTCCAAATGATTTCCCGTTTCAAACCAATACCCCCACCTATTTCATTTTATGCTTGATACCATTCCTCACGAAAGCTCCATGGTAAGCTGTTTTTCCTCGCTGTCCTCTTCCCGCAGCAGCGCGCCCGCCGCCGGAAGCGTCCGCGTCCGGTAGCGCGCCTCGTTCACGATGCCCGCCTGTGCCAACGGAACGGCCCGCAGCAGGACGGCCTTCTTTTTGAGCGACAGCACCGCCACGCCCTGCGTGGCGCGCGTGGTCTTGACGGCGATCTGCGCCGTCGAGAAGATCAGGCAGCGCCCGTCCGAGGCATAAAGCGCGATCTGCGTATCCTCGTAAAGCGGCAGGATTGCCTTGACCGGGCTTTTGTCGGAATACGCGCCGGTCAGGCGCTTGCGGTTCGTTTTCGTCTCGTAGCCCGCCAGCGCGACCTTCGCCGCCTTGCCGTTTTCAAAGACGAACAGAACGCTTCCCTGATAATCGCCCGGCAGGATGGCCGTCAGGAAGCTCTCCCCTTCGTCAAAGCCGAGGCGGCTCGGCAGGAACTCGCCCAGCACGGAGGCCTTGGAATCCTCAAAGTCGGACAGGCGGCATTTGTAGACCTGGCACCGGTCCGTGAACACCAGCAGCTCCTGATTGTTGCTCGTCTCCTGCGAGAAAAGCAGGCCGTCGCCCTCCTTGAACTTCTGTTCGCCGGACATACGCAGCGACTGCGGCGTGATCTTCTTGAAATAGCCCTCGCGCGAGACAAAGACCGTGACCGGATAGTCCGGCACGTCCGGCTCCTCGTCCGCCTCGATCTCGTGATCGTAGACCAGCGCCGTTTTGCGCTCCTTACCGTACTTGTCGGCGACCGCTTTCAGCTCCTTTACGATCACGTCGCGGAGCCTGCGTTCGCTCTTGAGCAGCTCCTCCAGCTCGGCGATCTCCTTTTCGAGTTCGCTCGTTTCCTCGAGCTTTTTCAGGATGTATTCCTTGTTGATGTTGCGGAGCTTGATCTCCGCGACGAAGTTCGCCTGCACCTCGTCGATGCCGAAGCCGATCATCAGGTTCGGCACAACCTCGGCGTCCAGCTCCGTCTCGCGGATAATGGCGATGGCCTTGTCGATGTCGAGCAGGATCCGGCCGAGGCCTTTGAGCAGGTGCAGCCGGTCGCGCTTTTTCTGGAGATTGAAGTAGACGCGCCGACGGACGCACTCCGTGCGCCACGCCGTCCACTCCTCGAAGATCTCCCGCACGCCCAGCACGCGCGGCTGGCCCGCAATCAGGATGTTGAAATTGCAGCCGAAGCTGTCCTGAAGCGTCGTCGTCTTGAAAAGCTTCTGCATGAGCTTTTCCGGCTCGACGCCGCGCTTGAGGTCGATGGTCAGCTTGAGGCCGTTCAAGTCGGTCTCGTCGCGCATATCGGCGATCTCACGAATTTTGCCAGCCTTGATGAGCTCCGCGACCTTGTCCATGATGATCTCCGTCGCGGTCGTATACGGGATCTCATAGATCTCGATCATATTGCCTTCCTTGATGTAGCGCCATCTGGCGCGGATGCGGAAGGTACCACGGCCCGTGTTGTAGATCTGCAGCATCTCCGCCGGGTCGTAAAGTATCTCACCGCCGGTCGGGAAATCCGGCGCCGGGAGCGTGTCCAGCAGCTCCGCGTCCGGATTTTTGATGAGCGCCGCCGCCGTATTGCAGACCTCGCGCAGATTGAACGAGCAGATATTCGACGCCATGCCGACGGCAATGCCCATATTGGCCGAGACGAGCACATTCGGGAAGGTCGCCGGAAGCAGCGTCGGTTCCAGCATGGTGGCGTCGTAGTTGTCCACAAAATCGACCGTGTCCGAATCGATGTCGCGGAAAAGCTCCGCGCAGATCGGGTCGAGCCTCGCCTCGGTGTAACGCGAGGCCGCGTAGGCCATATCGCGGGAATAGACCTTGCCGAAATTGCCCTTCGAGTCGATGAACGGATGCAGCAGCGATTCGTTGCCGCGCGCAAGGCGCACCATCGTCTCGTAGATCGCCTGGTCGCCGTGCGGATTGAGGCGCATCGTCTGGCCGACGATGTTCGCGGATTTGGTGCGTCCGCCGGTCAGGAGGCCCATTTTATACATGGTATACAGAAGCTTCCGGTGCGAGGGCTTGAAGCCGTCGATCTCCGGGATGGCGCGGGAAATAATGACCGACATGGCGTAGGGCATGTAGTTTGTTTCCAGCGTCTCACAGATCGCCTGCTCCACGGTCGCGCCGTGCAGCCCCTGCACCTTCGGGTCTGTCCATTTTTTCGCTTCAGGTTCTTTTTTCTTTGCCATTTATTTTCGTCCTTTGCCCATCAGCCCGGCGTTACGACACGTCCAGCTGATCGAGGTATTTATAGCCGTTTTCGGCGATGTGATCCTTTCGTCCCGCCAGATTGTCGCCCAGCAGCAGGTCAAAGACCTCCGCCGTGCGGGCGGCATCCTCCGGCATAACCTTGATAAGGCGGCGCGTCTCGGGATTCATAGTCGTCATCCACATCATCTCCGGGTCATTCTCACCGAGGCCCTTCGATCGCTGAACGGTCGCCTTTTTGCCGTCCAGCTCCTTGAGAATGGCGCTCTTCTCCTGCTCCGTGTAGGCAAACCACGTCTTGTCCTTGCAGCCGATCTCATACAGCGGCGATTCGGCGATGTAGACGTAGCCCTCGCGGATCAGCGTCGGACAGAGCCGGTAGATCATGGTCAGGATCAGCGCGCGGATCTGGTAGCCGTCCACGTCGGCATCGGTGCAGATCACGACCTTGCTCCAGCGCAGGCTTGCAAGGTCGAACGTCGCAAGATCCTTCGCAGCCTTTTTCGCCGGAACCTCCACGCCGCAGCCCAGCACGCGGATCAGATCGGTAATGATCTCAGACTTGAAGATGCGGTCATAATCTGCCTTGAGGCAGTTCAGGATCTTGCCGCGGACGGGCATGATGCCCTGGAACTCCGCATCGCGCGAGAGCTTGACCGAGCCAAGTGCAGAATCGCCCTCGACGATGTAAATTTCACGCCGGGAAACATCCTTCGTCCGGCAGTCCACGAACTTCTGCACGCGGTTGGAGATATCCAGATTGCCGGTCAGCTTTTTCTTGATCGAAATACGCGCCTTTTCCGCAGACTCGCGGCTGCGCTTGTTGACGAGCACCTGATCGGCGATGCGGTCGGCGTCCTGCTTGTTTTCGATAAAGTAGACATGCAGGCGGCTGCGGAAGAACTCGGTCATTGCCTCCTGCACGAATTTGTTGTTGATGGCCTTTTTTGTCTGGTTTTCGTAGGAGGTCTGCGTCGAGAAGCAGTTCGTCACCAGCACAAGGCAGTCCGCCACGTCCTGAAATGTGATCTTCGACTCGTTCTTTGTATATTTTCCCGCCTGCTTGATGTAGGCGTCGATGGCGTAGACAAAGGCGTTCTTCACGGCTTTCTCTGGTGCGCCGCCGTATTCCAGCCAGGAGGAATTGTGGTAATACTCGATGCGATTGATCTTGTTGGAAAAGCAGACCGCCGCAGAGATCTTCACCTTGTACTCGGGCTTATCCTCGCGGTCGCGGCCCTTGCGCTCTGCCTCCCAATACTGCGGCATGGTGAGCGCCTGCTCCTCCGTCAGTTCCCGGACATAGTCAAGAATGCCCTGCTGATAGCAGTAGTCCGTCGTCTCGAATTTTCCGGGCGCAGTTTCATAGCGGAAGCGGAAGGTCACGCCCGCGTTCACGACGGCCTGCCGCTTGAGCGTGTCCTCAAAGTACGCCCTCGGCACCTGAATGTCGGTGAAAACATCCAGATCGGGCAGCCAGTGGAACACGGAGCCTGTCTTTTTCCGGTCGGCCGGCTCCTTCTTCATCTCCCCCACAAGCTCGCCGCGCTCAAAATGGAGCGAATATTTGAAGCCGTCGCGGCGGACGGTCACGTCAAAATAGCGCGAGGCGTACTGCGTGGCGCAGGCGCCAAGGCCGTTGAGGCCCAGCGAAAATTCATAGTCGCCGCCTGCATTGTTGTCATATTTGCCGCCCGCGTACAGCTCGCAGAAAACCAGCTCCCAATTGTAGCGGCCCTCCTTCTCGTTCCAATCCACCGGGCAGCCGCGTCCGAAGTCCTCGACCTCGATCGAGCTGTCGGCGTAGCGCGTCACGATCACCAGATCGCCGTGGCCCTCGCGCGCTTCGTCGATGGCGTTGGATAGGATCTCAAATACGGCGTGCTCGCAGCCCTCCAGTCCGTCGGAGCCAAAAATGACCGCCGGACGCTTCCGCACGCGATCCGCGCCCTTCAGCGCGGAAATGCTGTCATTGCCGTATGCCTGTTGTTTTTTCGTACCCATTGATTCTCCGTCCTGTTGTGCAATTGAGCCCAAAAACCCAATATAATTATTATTAGTATACCCATTTCCCGGCGGGAAGTCAAGTTTTCCCATTCTCCTTCCACCGAAGCGCCGCTGACCTTCTTCCGTCGCTTTGCCCGCTTTTCGGCAAAACGCCCTGTTGCAATCTGCGCCGTTTCGCGGTATCATTTATTTTGAGAGAGATTTGAGACCTTCCGGCCCCGGCCGCACCGCGCGGGCTTCTGTCCGGCGCAGCCCCCGGCTTTGCGTTTTGATTGAGGTGTAAAATGACTACCATCGGATTTGACAATGAAAAATATCTGAAATTGCAGTCGCAGAAAATTCTGGAGCGTGTCGATCATTTCGGCGGCAAGCTCTATCTGGAATTCGGCGGCAAGCTCTTCGACGATTACCATGCCTCCCGCGTGCTTCCCGGCTTTGAGCCGGACAGCAAAATGAAAATGCTGCTCCAGCTCCGCGATCAGGCGGAGATCGTCATTGCCATCAACGCCGCGCACATTGAAATGAACAAGCGCCGCGGCGACCTCGGCATCACCTATGACATGGACGTCATGCGTCTGATCGACGCCTTCCGCTCCATCGGGCTGTATGTCGGAAGCGTCGTCATCACGCAGTACAGCGGTCAGCACGCCGCCGACCTCTTCGAACGCAAGCTGGAGGCGCTCGGCGTCCGTGTCTACCGCCACTACCCCATCGAAAACTACCCCGCCGACATTCCCCTCATCGTCTCCGACGAGGGCTACGGCAAAAACGACTATGTGGAGACCTCCCGCCCGGTCGTGGTCGTGACTGCACCCGGCCCCGGCTCCGGAAAAATGGCGACCTGCCTGAGCCAGCTCTACCACGAACACAAGCGCGGCATCCGCGCCGGTTATGCAAAGTATGAGACCTTCCCGATCTGGAATCTGCCGCTCAAGCATCCGGTGAATCTCGCCTACGAGGCGGCGACGGCCGATCTGGCCGACGTCAACATGATCGACCCATTCCATCTCGAGGCCTACGGCGTCACGACCGTCAACTATAACCGCGATATCGAGATTTTCCCCGTCGTGGAGGCGATGTTCCGCCGCATCTACGGCGAGTGCCCCTACAAGAGTCCGACGGACATGGGCGTCAACATGGCGGGCTATGCCATCGTGAACGACGAGGCATGCTGCGAAGCGTCCAAGCAGGAGATCATCCGCCGCTACTTTGCCACGGCGTGCAGCGTCAAAAAGGGTCTTGCGGAGCCGGGCGAACTGAAAAAGCAGGAAATGCTGCTCCGCTCGCTGAACATCGACGTGACCATGCGCCGCGCCGTTCCCGCCGCCCGGGAAAAAGCCGCGCAGACCGGCGCGCCCGCAGCCGCCATCGAGCTGCCGGACGGCCGTATTGTCACGGGCCGCACCTCCGGCCTGATGGGCGCTTCGTGCGCGGCGCTGCTCAACGCGCTCAAGCTTCTGGCTGGGATCGATGACAAGGTCAACCTGATCTCCCCGATGGTCCTCGCGCCGATTCAGCATCTGAAGGTCGAGCACCTTGGCAACTCCAATCCGCGCCTGCACACCGACGAGGTGCTGATCGCGCTGTCCATGAGCGCCGTCACCAACCCAACCGCCGAGCTGGCGATGGAGGCGCTGGCCGGACTGCGCGGCAGCGAGGTGCATTCCTCGGTGATCCTCTCGCCGGTCGATGAAAATGTGTTCAAAAAGCTCGGCGCGAACGTCACCTTCGAGCCGGTCTACCAGACGCATTCCCTTTACCATAAGTGACCCGCCGTCTTTTGCCCTTTGAACAGGAGGCGTACCCATGAGAAAAAGAAAAAAATCTTCCCCGCTGACGCCGCTCGTCCTTCTTTTATGCCTGGCGCTGCTGGGTGGCACAGCCTTTCTTCTGATTCAGGCGCTGCCGCAGAAAAAAGCGCCGGATACCGTTTCCACGCTGGAAACAAATGCCGTATTCGATAATAACAGGGAAAACACCGTAGAGCCGGACCGGGAGGAGGCCTATGAGGGCGATCTGCCCGCGCAGGACACCGTCCCGGAGCCGGAGCCTGCACCGGATCCGGACCCGGAGCCTGTTCCGGAGCAGCCCGATCCGTCGGAGGACGCCGCAGAGAAGCTGGCCTCGGATACGCTGGCGTCGATGACGCTGGAGGAAAAGCTCTGGCAGCTCTTCTTCGTCACGCCGGAGTCCCTGACGGGCTACCCGAAGGTCACAGAGGCCGGTCCCGCCACGGAGGAGGCCATCGGTCTCAAGCCCGTCGGCGGCCTGATCTACTTTGCGCAGAATCTGGAGGACCGCGATCAGGTCGTGCAGATGCTGACCGGCGTACAGGGTTTTTCCCGCATCCCGCTCTTCCTCGGCGTGGACGAGGAGGGCGGCACCGTCAGCCGCGTCGGCTCCAATGAGGCTCTGGGCGGCACCAATGTCGGCCGAATGCAGTCCTACGGTGAGGCCGGAGACCCGGCTTCGCTCTACAACGCCATGAATACAGTCGCCAAAATGCTGACCGGTCTTGGCTTCAATCTCGATTTCGCGCCGGTGGCCGACGTCTCCGGCGGCAGGACGGACAACGTGATCGGCAGCCGCTCCTTCGGCACGGACCCGGAGCTTTGCGCGTCCATGGTCTCCGTGGCGCTGAGCGGCCTTCAGGACAATGGGATTGTCTCCTGCCTCAAGCACTTCCCCGGCTACGGCAGCGCCGTGACCGACGATCACTACGGCACATCCACGCTGAGTAAAACGCTCGAGGAGCTGGAGTCCTGCGACTTCCTGCCGTTTGCCTCCGGCATCGAGAGCGGAGCCGCCTTTGCCATGGTCTCGCATCTCAGCGTCCCGGAAGTCACAGGCGACGAAACGCCCGGCGATCTCTCGTCCAAAATTGTTTCCGAGCTTTTGCGGAACAAATTGGGCTTTCAGAACGTCATAATAACAGATGCGCAGAACATGGGCGCCATCACCGATCATTACACCTCCGCAGAGGCCGCCGTGCAGGCGCTGAGCGCGGGCGTGGACATGGTGCTCATGCCCGACGACCTTCAGGCTGCCTATGACGGCGTGCTTGCCGCCGTGCAGAACGGCACGCTGACCGAGGCGCGCATTAACGAGAGCGTCCTGCGGATCCTGACCGTCAAGGCGCACTTTGGAATTCTGACAGAGGTTCCGCCCGCCGCAGAAGGCGGCGGCTGAGCCCGCCATACACAAAAAGGAGAGAATTTATATGGAACCCAAAAGACTTTGCAGAGCATCGATCGATAAAAAGATCTGCGGCGTCTGCGGCGGTCTCGCCCACTATCTCGGCGTAGACTCCACTGTCGTCCGTCTGATCGTCGTCGTCCTCGCCCTCGCCGGAACGCTCGGCATCTGGGCCTATCTGCTCGCAGCGATCATCATGCCGGAATCCTACGAATACTGATGTGATTCAGAGGCCGCTCTCCGTACAGCACACGGAGGGCGGCCTGCGTATGTAAGCGATGCCTGCAAACGCCTCCAGCTGCATTCGCAGCCGGAGGCGCTTTTTATTCCGCTGCCATTTTCGCCTTCCGCTCCCGCCTATTCTCTTTTCTGCCGGAAAACTATTTTACAAAAACCTGTTGACTTTTTGTGTCTATTTGTGTAGAATACAAGTACATTCTACAGAAGTAGACAAAAGGAGGTGTCGAATACGGAGGTACCCAAAATTCATGAAGGCGAATATCGCTTCTGCCTGATCCTGTGGAAGCATGAGCCGGTCACTGCGGCGCAGCTTGCAAAGCTGTGTCTGGAGCAGCTGGGCTGGAAGCGCACGACGACCTACACGATCATCAAGCGGCTCGGTGAGCGCGGAATTCTGAAAAATGAAAACGGGCTGGTCACCTCGCTCGTTTCCAAGGACGAGGCGCAGGCCTGCGAGATCGACGAGCTGGTCGAAAAGAAATTCGAAGGGTCTCTGCCTACCTTTATCGCCGCGTTTACCAAGCGACAGGATCTGTCCGAGCGCGAGCTCGATGAGGTGCAGCAGATGATCGACCGCATCCGAAGAGGAGAAACACAATGAGCGCGATCTTTCTGAAAATCCTGAATATGAGCGCCGCGGCAAGCTGGGTCGCGGCGGCGGTCCTGCTGCTGCGGTGTTGCCTGAAAAGAGCGCCGAAATGGGTGAACGTGCTGCTTTGGGGCTTTGTGGCCGTGCGGCTGCTGCTCCCATTCTCCATTGAAAGCATGCTGAGCCTGCTCCCGCGCACGGAGGTCATCCGCCCGGCAGTCACGAACGTGCCTGTCCAGACCGCAGCCGCTCCGGCGATCGGTACCACGGCGGTAGCCGCCTCCGGCGCTGCTGCAAGCCCGCTTTCGATCTGGACGATCCTCGCGTGGGTCTGGCTGGCCGGAGCCGCCGTACTGCTTCTGTACGGCGCGGTCAGCAGCCTCTGCCTGCACCGCAGAGTCCGCGAGGCCGTCCGCCTGCGGGGCAATATTTATCAGTCCGAGCGCATCGACTCGCCGTTCGTGCTTGGGACGATCAGCCCGAAAATTTATCTGCCATACCGCATGGACAGCTGCGGCTGGCAGTATGTCATTGCCCATGAGCAGGCCCATCTGCGGCGCGGAGATCACCTGTGGAAGCCGCTCGGCTTTCTGCTGCTGACGATTCACTGGTTCAATCCCCTGATGTGGCTCAGCTATGTGCTGCTGTGCCGGGATATCGAGCTGGCATGTGATGAAAAGGTAATTCAAGATTTGGAGTGCGGACAGCGCGCGGATTATATGCAGGCGCTTGTCTCGTGCAGTGTCAGCCGCCGCAGAATTGCGGCCTGTCCGCTTGCCTTCGGCGAGATCGGCGTAAAGGAGCGTGTCAAATCTGTTATGAACTATAAAAAGCCCACTCTTTGGGTCACCCTTCTGGCGGCTGCCCTCTGTGTCGTTCTCGCGGGCTGCTTTCTGACCGACCCGGCTGACTCCAAAACCGAGGAACCGGCCGATGCCGCCGTTTCCAGCACGGAGCCTGCCTCTGACCCGACAGATACCACGCCGGAGCAAATTCTTCCCAATGCGGCGGACACAGCGCCGGAGGCGCCCGCCCAGCCCGCAGCTCCAAGCGAGTCGGAGCAAGCGCCGGAGCAGCCCACTGAGAGCGAAGCGACAAAGGATATGCTGGCTGCTGCCGAAGCGGACAAGCAGAAATTGGATGCGGCGATCAGCAAAGCTATCTTAGACTACCATGCGGACATTGCCCAGGATGGCCAAATTCACGTGGAGAGCCATGTCATTCTGCAAAAAGACGGATTCGGCGCTGAGAAGATCACGGTATATTTGCTTGTGCTTCAGGAAGCGTACAGCGTGGACGGAGAGACGCTTACGGAGGAGAGCGGGAGCTATGTTCCGACCGCGATCACGTTCGCGGTCAGCGCCTCGGGCGAATACACGCTGGAGGAATACTGGGAGCCAAGCGACGGCAGCTATTCCGACGACATCCGGGCAAAATTTCCGGCGGACGCGGCAGACGAAGCGCTGAACGATCAGGCGTATATCGACGATCTGAAAGCCGCGTGCGATCAAAAGGCGCTCGAAGCAAGAAGCGCTGCGGCGAATTGATGCGGCGGCAGCCTCCGGCATGAAAGGAGAAACGGTATGCCCGAAAAAACAGAGGCCTGGTATGAAGCGTGGCTGGACGAGAAGAACCGGATCGTATCCTTTCATGAGATCCCGGACAGTCAGTATTACAGCACGGACGATCATACCTTCTGGCAGAGAATCTACCGTATGATCCTGACCGGGTATCGGGTGCAGTGACGCGCAAAACACAAGGAAAGCAGCTCGCAGGCTCCGGCCTGCGGGCTGCTTTTTGTATCATGATGCTGTGAAAACGATTTTCTGCGGCGGCTTTTTTCGGTATCTCGGTCACACAGACGAAGCCGGCCGCTCTTCTGGCGGCCGGCTCAATATGTTTCAAAATCTACAGCCCCTTCGTCATCTGCTCCGGCAGGACTTCTCCGCACAGCTCCGCGTAGGCCGCGCTGTGCTGCAAAAAGCGCCGCGCCTCCGGCAATGCGTCCAGCTGCGTGAGAAACACCAGCAGTTCCTGCCCGGCCCCGAAGGTCTCGCGCACGAAGCGCATCGCGTTTTCCAGATGCGCCGCGATCGTCTGTCCGCGCTTTTCCAGCTCCGCTGCGCGGACATTCTTTTCCTCCGTCAGCGCGGACAGCTCCTGCGCATCGTCGAGCCGCGCGTGGACGCAGGCGGAAAAGCGCCGCTCCGCCGCCTCTTCCTCCGCGGATAGAGCGCCGCACTCCTTGCGGATCTGCACGGCGCGTTCCCTTCGGTCAAGGTTCCCGCGCGCTGCGGCCAGCGGCTCCGCCTCCGCTTGCAGCGCGGCAAGGAAGCTTTCCAGACTCTGCGTGAGCGCAGCGTCCGCGCGCCATTGCGCAAGCTCGCGCGTGAGCGTATGCAGCAAAAATTCCACTGCGGCAAGCCGCCCGTCAAACCGAAGCGCACGAAGCGCGGGCGCAGCCTCCGCCGACGCGCCGGAAAGCACTGCTGTCACATCCAGCTGCTCCCGGCAGGCGGAAAACAGGCGAAAAAACGCTCCGAATGAGGCCGCGATCTGCGGATGCTGCAAGAATTCTCCGAACAGGCCTTCTTCGATTGGAAAGCCCAGCCGTTCGTAGCTGCAAAGCGTTTCGGAGAGATCCTCCCAGCCGCGCGCGGTCACAAAGCTCCGCCCGTGCGCATGCGGCTCCACGCAGTAAAAATGCTCCGGATTCAGCTCCAGATAGGCGAGGATCGCCGGGTGCAGGCCGCGCGCGTGCGCATAGCTCCGCCAGACGGGATAGCTTTCCTCGATCTCCAGCAGCCGCACACGATCCATCGTGGCCGTGTCAAAAAGCCGCGCGGACTGGTTGTACTGCGGCGGATTTCCGGCGGCGGCGATCACCCAGCCCTCCGGCAGGCGATGCGTGCCGAACTGCTTGCTTTGCAGCAGCTGGAGCATGGCAGGCATCAGCGTCTCCGAGACGCAGTTGATCTCATCCATGAAGAGGATCCCGCGATCCGTTCCGGTCTGCTCCATCCGGTCGTAGACCGCGGCGAGTATTTCGCTCATGGTATACTCCGTCGCGGAGCAGGTCTTTCCGCCGTACTGCTTCTCCCGAATGAGCGGCAGTCCGAGCGCGCTCTGGCGCGTGTGATGCGTCATGGTGTACGCGACCAGTCCGATGTGCAGTTCGTCCGCAAGCTGCGACAAGATTGCCGTCTTGCCGACGCCCGGCGGCCCCATCAGCAGCGCCGGCCGCTGATGCAGCATCGGGATGCGCAGCTGGCCGTCCTCCGTCCGTTCCGTGTAGGCCAGCACCATCCGCCGCAGCTCCTCCTTGGCCTGCCTTATATCCATCCTTCGTCCCTCCCCGGCTTGTCCGCATCCAGCACAAGCGTCTGTGCCCAGCGCGGTATGTTGATATCGTCGTAGCGGTATTGCAGCATGACGAATGCGGCCGGATATTCCGGCGCTTCCGCCGGAAAGACGCCGTAGCCGTCCGTAAAATAGAGCACACCGCCAAGCTGCGGCAGCTCTCCCTGCGCGACCAGCCGGTCAACGTATGCAAACGCCGGACGGAAGTCCGTTCCTCCGCCGCCATAAAGCGCAAGATGCTCCATATACCACTGAAATTCATCCAGATCTGTCAGCAGCGTGTCCTGCTGCACCTCGCAGTCGCACTGTAGGATATGCAGCCGGAAGCGCTCAAAAAACAGCCGCTCCCGGCATAGGATCGCATGAACTGCGCCCAGAAACCACGCCGTCAGTCCGCGCGAACAGGAGGCGGACGTGTCGAGCACAATGACAAGCTCCCGAAGCTTCCGTTCCTCGGAGTATTCCAGCGGCTCGATCAGCGGCATTCCGTCGTAGTGCTCCATGCCGTAGGCGTACCACGAATATGCAAAATCCGCGTCGCTCACATGGCGGTTCTCCCGCACAACGGAAAACTCCCGCAGCAGCGCGGCAAAGCGCGTCTGATTTTCCGGAATGTCCTGCACGCTCAGGCGCTGATGCGCCGACCCGGAGCCGATCTTTGGCCGCTCTGGCTGCATATACGGCCGGAGCCTTTCGCCCTGCCGCTTCCAGAGCGCCGGAAGCCCTTCGCCCTCGCCGGAGCCAGCGTTTGCCTGCCTTTGGATTGTCGTCTTCTCCCAGAAGGCGTGGCTGTCGCGCTGGAAGGCGGCGGTCAGCTCCTCCGCGCGCACCGGGAAGTCCGGCCCCAGCTGGTCATAGACCACCGCTGCGGAAAATGCCGTTCCGTTTTTGCAGGCGTAAAACGCCCTTCCGGCGGTGCTCTCCAGCGGAAGGCCCAGCAGCCGCAGGCGCAGAAGCTCCGCGCTCATGTCGCACGCCAGCGCCCAGCGCGCCGCGTCCCGGTTTCGACGGGGCAGCCACGGATGGCCCAGCATCGCGTGAAGGACGCTGTGCAGCAGCACCTTTTCCGCGTCTCCGGTCGTTTTCACCGCCGCATGCAGCCACGCTTCCGGCGCATAGAAAAATGTTCCGTCCGTTCCCGGCGCACTGCCCTCCCGCCATTCGAGCAGGCCCAGCGGCAGCGCCAGCAGCGGCAGGCGCTGATAAAGCCTGCCGCGCAAGATCTGATAGCAGCGTTCGCCGTCCGCCATGCGCCCACCTCCCGATGCAGAACTGTCAGAGATAGTATAGCACCTTCTCCGGCAATTCCCAAGGAAAAATTACGCCCGCAGCGGCACAGGCTGCGTATTTCCGGCTGTATACGCCCGCGTCGGCCGACCTCATGCTGCCCGTTACGCTCAAACGTCCATGTGCGCGCATGAGCGTTTTGCATATTCACAGAAGCGCCGTGAAGCGGATGCCGCCGTCCGCGATCTCGGCGCGGACGCTGCCGCCGTGGGCCTCGGCGGTCGCTCTGGCAATGGACAGGCCGATGCCCGTGCCGCCGACGGCGCTGGAATGCGACTCGTCCGCGCGGTAAAACCGGTCGAAGAGCCGGGAAATGTCAAGGCTCTCTGCGCCGGCGCAGGTGTTGAACACCTGTATCTGTGCCCTTTTTCCTGCCTTGGAGACGCGGAGCGATATTTCGCCGCCCTCGTCGGAGTATTTGACGGCATTGTCCAGCAGAATGGAGACCATCTGCTGCACGGCCTGCCGGTCGCCGGTCAGGAGGACGCCGTCCTCGATCTCCTGTGAGTACCGCTTCCCCTTCGCGGCAGCCAGCGAGGAAAACGGCTCCGCGATCTCCCAGACGGCTTCGCTCAGAGAGAATTCCGTCTTTTCCGGGAACGGATTTTCCTCGTCCAGACGCGAGAGCGTCACAAGATCCTCGATCAGCCGCGCCAGCCTTGCCGACTGCGCCTGAATGTTCTCCGCCCACTCGTCGCCGGGATATTCCATCGCCAGCACGTCCGCGCTGGTGGAGATCGCGGTCAGCGGTGTTTTCAGCTCATGTCCGGCGTTCGTGATAAACTGCTTCTGAACGCTCAGATTGCGCAGATAGGGCGCGATGGCGCGCCGGGAGAAGAGCAGCACGAGCGCAAACACACCCAACAGGCACCCGCAGGCGATCGCTATGGTGAGCAGCAGGAGCGAACGGACGGCTTGCAGCTCCCGTTCCGAATTGAGGAAGATCACCGTCGTGCCGTCAGCCGTGCTCTGCACGCGGAATCGGTATCCGGCGTAGTAGCCGGAGGTCTTTCCTCCCGCAAGGACGGCGTCGGAATACGCTGCCGCCTCTTCCTCGGTGATGGACGCAACTGCGGTGCAGTTCACGCCTTCCTGTGTGCCGTCCGCGTCATAGCGCACGGAAAAATAGCGGAACGAATACTGCACCTCGCGGGAAAACTGCCGCCAGCTGTCGGGCGGCGGTGCAGCCGTGAGCTGTGTCCCGTCCGGCGCTTCAGGCGGATTCGACCCTTCCGGCTTCTCCGGCGGGGTCTCTCCCCCATTTTCGGTATTCAAAAGCATTTGCAGCGCGTCGTCCTGCTGATGGCTGACGCTGCGGTAATTCCAGATGTTGAGCACGAGCAGCAGTATCAGAATGACCGCCGTAAACGCGGCCATGGCGGAGCCGATGAAGCGCCAGCGTACCTTTTTCAGCATGACAGCTCCTCCAACGCATAGCCCGCGCCGCGAATGGTGCGGATCTCCACGTCCGCCTCCAGAAGCTTGAGCTTCTTCCGCAGAAAGCCGATGTACGTCCAGATCACGTCCATCTCCGCCGCCGAGTCCATGCTCCAGAGCTTCTGCATCAGATGCTCCGAGGAAAAGACCTGACGCGGATGGCGCAGGAACAGCTCCATCAGCTGATATTCCTTATTATTGAGCCGAAGGCTCCCGGCAGGCGTTGACAGCGTGTACTGCCCGCAGTCGAGCGTCGTATTGCCGAGCCGCAGGAGCGCGGGTGCGTAGCCGCCGCTGCGCCGGGTCAGCGCCCGGACGCGCGCCAGAAATTCGCTGGCGGCAAAGGGCTTCGGCAGATAGTCGTCCGCCCCGGCGTCCAGTCCGGCCACGCGATCCTCGACCTCCGCCTTCGCCGTCAGGAAGAGCGCGGGCGTCGTCACGCCGCTCCGGCGGATGGCCGTCAGCGCGGTAATGCCGTCCATGCCGGGCATCATGATATCCAAAATCAGCGCGTCATAGACGTTTGTACAGGCGTAATCGACTGCGTCCGTGCCATTGTAGACCGCGTCCACAACATATTTGTTCCGCTCCAGCATGACCTTCAGCGCCTTTGCGATGCTGACCTCGTCCTCTGCGATCAAAATACGCATGGAGATTCCTCCTTTTGAAATAGAGTCTCACACAAACCTGAAACGGGCCTGAAATAACTATAGCAGAAAACCGTCTCCGAATAAAGGGGGCGCGGCGCATGGAGGCGGCGCCCGCAAAATATTCAAAGGATGTTCACAGATTTTTTCAGGTACATTTCGGGCTGAGCCGATAAGCTCATTCCATCAAAACCGCACAGGAAGAAAGGAGAGATCCGATGGAGCCGGCAGGAGCCTTCCGGCACGAGCTGAAATACGCTCTGAGCCCGGGCGACGAGCTGGCGCTTCGCCGGAGGATGCGCGCCGTCATACCGCACGACGCGCACGCCGGGCCGGACGGGCGCTACCGCATCCGGAGCATTTATTTCGACAATATTTACGACAAGGCGCTCCGGGAAAAGATCGACGGTGTACAGAAGCGCGAAAAATTCCGCATCCGGTACTATAACGACGATCTTTCGTATATCGTGCTGGAAAAGAAGATCAAGTATAACGCACTGTGCCAGAAGCTGGAGGCGCCGCTGACGCAGGAGGAATGCCGGAGCATTCTGGACGGCCCGGCGGAATGGATGCTGCATCATCCCTCGGAGCTGGTACGGGAGCTTTACTGCAAGCTGCGCTGCCAGCAGCTGCGGCCGCGCGTGCTGGCATCGTATGTCCGGGAGCCGTTCGTCTGCGCCGCCGGAAACGTCCGCGTGACGTTTGACTCGGAGATCCGGACGACGCTCTTCCACAGAGCGTTTCTGGAGCCGGAGGTGTGGGACATTTCCGCCTGCGACAGCCCGCAGGATGCGCTTCTGGAGGTCAAGTACGACGCATACCTCCCGGACGCGATCACCTGTGCCCTACAGTTGGGAACGCTCCGGCAGCAGGCCTTTTCAAAATACGGTGCATGCCGCCGCTTCGGCTGAATACCAAAATGAATAAGGAGAGAACAAAATGAGCTTCAGCGACATCTTCAAATCCAGCTTTCTGGAAAGCATTTCGGAATTTTCCGTTACGGATACCCTGATCGGACTGGCCTTCGCACTGGCCATCGGCCTTTTCATTTTCGTCATCTACAAGAAGACGCTGACCGGCGTCATGTATTCCAGCGGCTTTGCGCTGACGCTCGTGGGCCTGTCGCTTGTCACGACGCTCGTTATCATGGCCGTCACATCCAACGTGGTGCTCTCGCTCGGCATGGTCGGCGCACTGTCCATCGTCCGCTTCCGCGCGGCAATTAAGGAGCCGGTGGAGATCGTATTTCTGTTCTGGTCGCTGGCGGCAGGCATCGTGATCGGCGCGGGCATGATCCCGCTGGCCGTGATCGGCTCGGCCATCATCGGCGTGATCCTGCTCCTGTTAGCAAACCGCAAGCTCCATGAAAGCCCATACCTGCTGGTCGTGAACTGCGCGGATGAGGCTGCGGAAAAGGCGGCACTCGACATCGTCGGCAAAAGCACGAAGCACTGCCTCGTGAAGGCCAAAACCGTCAACGCCTCCGGCATCGAGCTGACGGCGGAGCTGCGCACCAGGGGCGGTGAAGCGGCCTTTGTAAACGAGCTGACGAGGCTTCCCGGTATCGGAAACGCCACGCTGGTCAGCTACAGCGGCGAATACATGGGATAAGGAGGCAGAAGCATGATCGCATCCGGACATATTACCCGAATCGTTGCCGCCGTGATGGCCATTGCGGTCTGCCTCTGCTTCTGCGCGGCGGCCTTTTCCGAGAGCATCACGGCGGCGGCCGGAGGCTCCGGCGTCACGATGGAATACGAAACCGCCCTTTTCGATACCGGCGAGGTGCTCAGCGTCAACATTCTCATGGACGAAGCCGACTGGGCCGACATGCTGGAAAACGCCATCTCGGAGGAATACTACTCCTGCACTGTGGAGATCGGCGGAAAGACCTTCTATCAGATCGGCATCCGCCCGAAGGGCAATACCAGCCTCAGCAACATCGCCAACGATCCCACGACCGACCGCTACAGCTTCAAGCTGGAATTCGACCACTATGTGGAGGGTCAGACCTGCTTCGGGCTGGATAAGCTCGTCCTGAACAACAACTACGCCGACGCGACCAATATGAAGGAAGCCCTGATCTACGACATGTATCAGTATCTCGGCGCCGATGCCTCACTCTACAATTACGCGAAGGTCAGCGTAAACAGCGAATACTGGGGCGTCTATCTGGCCTTGGAGGCCGTGGAGGACAGCTTTCTGCTGCGCAATTACGGCACGGAAAACGGCGCGCTCTATAAGCCGGACAGCATGAACATCGGTGGTGGAAAAGGTTTCGGCGATTTCAATGCCGGCGATATGGATTTCGGCGACATGGATTTTGGAAGCATGACGCCGCCGAATACGCAGGAAAATACCGATCAGACAAATTCTCCCGCCGCCCCAGGCCAGATGCCGGATACCTTTGACCCATCTCAGAGGCCAGATTCGAGCGGTGAAGCCTCAACGGAGTCTTCGGCCGGATACGGGAAAGGGCCTTTCATAAATTTTGATTTCGGCGGCGGCATGGGCACGCCTCCGGAGCAGCAGCCGTCAGATACCGGCACCGATGCGGATACGGACGACTCTGACCGCCCCGGTCAGCCGCCGGAATGGGCGGACGGTGAAATGCCGGGCTTCGGCGGCGGCTTTGGAGGCGGCTTCGGCAGCGCCTCCGGCGGCGAGGATCTGAACTATACGGACGATGATCTCGGCAGCTATGAAACAATCTGGGACGGCGAGGTCACGGATACGTCGAAGAAGGATCATAAGCGCGCCGTTGCGGCGCTGAAAAACATTTCCGAGGGTACAGATCCGGAGGAAAGCATGGACATCGACAACCTGCTCCGGTATATGGCCGTGCATGTCTTTTCCGTCAACGAGGACAGTCTGACCGGCAGCATGGCGCACAACTATTATCTCTATGAGTCGAACCGACAGCTCAATCTTATCCCGTGGGACTACAATCTGGCGCTTGGCGGCATGGGCGGCGGCGACACCGACAGCGTTGTAAACAGCGCCATTGACGACGCCTTTTCCGCGACGGACTTTTTTGACACGCTGATGGCAGACGAGACCTATCACGCGCAGTATTACGCCTATCTTCGCCAGCTCGTGGAGGAATATATCACCGGCGGCGCGTTCGACGCATTCTATACGCGCGTCCGCAGCCAGATCGACACGCTTGTGGAAACAGACCCGACCGCATTTTACAGCTATGACGAATATCTGACCGCAGTGGACACGCTTTATCAGGTCGTCAAGCTGCGCGGGGAATCGATCCAGGGACAGCTGGACGGGACGATCCTCTCCACGGACGCAGAGCAGCGCAGCAGCGACGCGCTGATCGACGCCTCCGCGCTCGATCTGAGCGTGATGGGAACGATGAACACCGGCAGCCCCAGCGAACAGGCCTGTCGTTTCGAGAAGCCAGATGCAGATGCAGCAGCGGACACGGGCGCAGCGCCGGAGGGCGAAGATGCGCAGCAGCCGGAGTCCGAGAACGAGGACTCGTCCGCCGCTTTGCAGGCGAAGCAGGACGGCGAAAGCGCGGATGCACAGCCGCGCGGCGGCCCGGGCGCTTCGGATAGCCGGGAACGAGAGAATACCGGCTCGTTGTCTTGGCTCGTCACGGCCGCGATCTGCGCGGCAGTGCTTCTGGGACCAGCAGCGTTTGCTCTGCTGTACCGCAGACGGCCGCACTGACCCGCAGTCGCCTCCGGAGCGCGGTGCTTCCGCAAAAGCCGCGCTTTTCTCCCGGAAAACGCAGCTTTTTTCTGCTTTACTTTTGACCGCATCTTTGCTATAATATTTGCGCAGTCAAGCTGCATCCCCATGCGCTCGTAGCTCAGTTGGATAGAGTGACAGACTCCGACGTTTCTGCCCCATTCGGCTGTGAGAAGCCCAAAGCCGTTGATACGACTGGACTTTTCGGGTGTGAGGGCGATTTTTCGCTTGTTCCTTGACTACTGTTTGACTACCAATTTCAAAAAGCGATGACCGGCACTTCGCCGTTTATCTCATAGATGCGCTCGTAGCTCAGTTGGATAGAGTGACAGACTCCGACTCTGTAGGTCGCACGTTCGAATCGTGTCGGGCGTACCAAAAATGACGTGAAATCATATGATTTCACGTCATTTTTATATGATAATGTTTTGATTCCTTGCTTTTGCTGCATAGCGCAACCGGATAGAGCGTTTCAGCAGGGAGCTCAGATTTCCAAGTTGCTCTGCATGATCTGACTGGCTGCTTTTTTATTTTTGTCAAAGGCGTGGGTGTAGATATCCAGCGTGGTCGACGGTTGACTGTGTCCCAGCAGCCCCGCAACCGTACCGACATCCGTGCCGCTGGCGATGAACAGGCTTGCCGCCGTGTGGCGCAGGCTGTGGACGTTCAGATCAGTCGGCAGATCATTTGCTTTGAGGATTTTCTTAAAGCGCCATGTGAAGGTCGATGGTGTCTTCAGCAGTTTCATGCCCTTTCTGCGGAACACATAATCGTCCTTGGTCTGCTTGCGTCGGTCGTAACGCTCTGTTTCCGCTGCGCAGAAGGCTTCGTATTCGCGCAGCAGGCTTTCCATCTC
>OIWQ01001805.1_pt1 | contig 24313 bp, 18 predicted proteins | sample 1587571 | NCBI WGS metagenome assembly OIWQ01 (sample SAMEA3888910, study PRJEB22519) | human gut metagenome | biome: human gut; feature: human-associated habitat; material: faeces | place: Denmark | collected 2010 | reverse complement strand
ATTTGTGCTTCGCACAAACTTGAGATGCGCTTAGAAGCAGCGCAAGAATGGAGGACATTATGGTAGTTAAATTAAACAATGGAGCAGTAAGAGAGATTAAAAAGGCAGAACCAATAGTTGAAAAAAGATTTACATTTAATGGAGATACACTGCGTATGGTAGCAAAGGCAAATAGCAGCAAAGAAGATATAACAGGTATTCTGTTTAAGTTAAAAGATGCCAGAGATGATGATATATCGGTATTTGCAGTAAATGAAGATGCTGTATTGGTTGGAAATCTTCAGTATAGTGAGGTGCAGAGAATTCTGGATATGCTTCTTACTAAAGGCTATGTAGATATTTCAGTGTATGACTATCAGCCAAAGACTTCTATTATTGCAGATACAGTATTTGATGAGGGAAAGTCCAAGCCTTATTGCCTTGACGGTTTTCAGGCAACAACCAATATGGTTATACCTGGAATAGGTAATAATTTCAGTCTGACAACGGCTGACGTATTCAACACTATGGGTCGTGGCTGTGGACCAGCTGCATATAATAATACTGAGGAGTTGATAGGTGGAAAGCCATCACATTCAGGAGAATATGACGAGGATATGCAAGATGATTTATCAGATGATGAATGGAAGGATTTCTAAGAAAACATTCACTAAGATGATAAAGGCATATTATATGTGTGCACAGAATGGCGTTGTATACAAAGGTTACACAGAATGGACAGGCGATAAATTATCATATGTAAGAAATTATATCTTATGTAAATGTGCTGATAGAAGAATTGACAGTAAAAATATTGATGAAGGCTGCGGTACAGATGAACTTGATATTGTGTGGCTGAATGACAGTCTGTTACTAATAGCCCAAAAAGATGCAGTAGTGCAGGGCAGAACGCTTAACAGGGCATTTTACAGACTTCCAGTTAATAATGAAACAGATAAAAAATCAGCAGATGTTAAAAATACAGTTCACAATAATATAAGTAATAAAGATTTGGAAAGTTTAAAGCCTGAGAGAATATTTGCAGGAAATCTTGTAGTACTAAAGATAGAAAGCACATCAGATGGCAGTAATGAACTTGTAGATATTATAGATGAGGACATAGAATTTATAGAAAGTGTGTTAAGACCAATAGAGCGTATATATGCCGGTGTTGTGTATCTAAAGAAGGAGAAAGATTTAGGACAGAAGAGCGTAGATTAAGGTACGAAGACAGAGTGTTACTGTACAAAAAAGTGAGAACAATCCACATATATAATCATACAGTAGAATTGTTCTCACTCTGTTTTAAAAAATTCATTGAAATCGCACTCAAATATTTTGGTAAGGGCGACAAGCATATCAACTGTAGGGTTGTTGTAGCCATTTTCTACTTTACTGAAAATGCCGGTTGTTACATTGACATTTTCAAGCTGGAGCTTGGCAATAACCTCAGTTGCTTTCAGTCCACGTTCCTTGCGGAGTCTTCTTATATTATTTCCAACAAGTGGATTTAAGTGCTGGTTAATTCGTTCTGACATATAGCTCCAATCCTCAGGTACTAAATATAGGTAAATAATGGTGTATTTATAAAATACATATATTAATATGGCTGGAAATTTATTAACATACATTAAAAATTGTATCCAATAAGGAAGAAAAAAGTATCCAAAATAGAAGAAAAAAGTATCCAAAATAGAAGAAAAAAGTATCCAAAATGGAAGTTATATGTTATACTTAGCAAAAAGTAAGTATTTTACAGGAGAAAATAAATGGCAATACAGGAAGTTATTAAATATGAAGGTGATAATGACATTCTTATATATAAGCATCCTGCGGAGGATTTTAATACATTATCACAGCTTATTGTACACGAGTCACAGGAAGCAGTTTTTTTCAGTGATGGACAGGCATTAGATAGTTTCAAGGCTGGACGTTACACATTGGAAACTAAGAATATTCCATTAATTTCAAAGCTTAGAAATCTTGTTACAGGTGGAGTATCTCCATTTCACACAGAAGTATACTTCATTAATCTTGCAACAATGATGGACATACCTTGGGGAACACCAAGCCAGGTTACAGTAAAAGACCCTAATTATGGCTATAGTTATAGTGCAGGAGCAAGCGGTTCATTTGGGCTTAAGATAATTGATGGACGAAAGCTTCTGATTAATCTTGTTGGAACAGAACAGGAAATGTCTACAGCAAATATCCAGAAATATTTTAAGGATTTGATAGTTACAAGGGTTAAGAATTGTATAGCAGTGGAACTTAGCAGGTACAGCTACAATGAATTTAACCAGCATTTGAATGATATTTCTGAAAATGTTGCTGGGCTTATAAGAGATGATATAGCAGAATATGGAATTCAAATTCTTAATTTTTTCTTATCAGCAGTTAATATTAATGAAGATGATTTAATTGAGTTAAAGAATCTGGATAATAGTATGGCACAGAAGCGTTTTGAAGCTATGGGTAACAGGGATGCGGCTGTTATTGAGGCACAGGGACTTGCTAAATCACGAGAGATACAAGGCTACAACTGGCAGCAGGAACAGCAGTTTAATGTCAGCAAGGCATTTGCAGAAAATGAGGGCTTTGCAGGCAATCCAGCTAATATGATGGCACAGATTCCACTTGCATTTTCAATGGGCGATATGCTTAAAGGAAATATGGAAGCAGCAGTAAATGCCAATAACACAATGCAGAATTCAACAATGAATATGCAGGGAGGTACAATGGGCGTACAGGGTGATTCAATGAATACGCAGGGTGCTTCGCTGGTGTGCAGTAAATGTAACAGCCCACTGCCACAGGGGGCTAAGTTCTGTATGAATTGTGGTGAGAAGGTTACTCCTAAAGAAGTGTATTGTCAGGAATGTGGAGCAGTTATGCCGGCTAATGCACAGTTTTGTATGAACTGCGGAACAAGGAGAAATGTATGATGAAATATATATTTTGTATTATCGCATTACTGATACAACCGGTATTTAGCTGGTATGTGTATCACAAGCAGGATAAGAAAAAAGCAGCACTAAAGATGCCAATGCTTTATTACAGTGTGGCATATATGGTAGTCCAGTTATATGTATTTTTTAAATTCTGTTCAAAGTTTCCAGAAAGATACAGCATTTATTCTTATCTTATACAGGCGGCTATACTGTTAGGATTTGTAATATTTGAGATGATTTTGTGGGGAAGCAATAAGTATATAGAAGATGTAGATAATAAAGAGAAGCAATCTATACAGGATTTTAAAGAATTAATTAAAGATTTGGAAATATGCAGGGTTAATGTACAGGATACAGCCAATAAAGCGAATATAGACAAGCTTTACGAGAGAATGAGATATGAAAATCCGGTGAGTTCTCCAAAGGCTATAGAGGAGAATTTAAGAATTAAAGGGTTGATGGCTGAGTTAGCAGATATTACAGATAATACTTTATTTGAAGCAAAATGTAATGAGATTGTTAAACAGCTTGATATAAGAAAAATAAAGAATACAAAGGAGCAGTAAAGATATGAAGGCGATAAAATGCCCAAATTGCGGAAGTGAACAGGTTAAAGAGTTAACAGAAGAAAAGTATGCTTGTATGGCGTGTGATAATGTGTTTTTAATACATAATCATTCAAAGGAATTCAGAAAGACAGATGAACATATAAGCAGTATGCATCAGGATTTAAAAGATGATATCAGTAAGCTTATAAATAGCAGTAATATAGATCCTGATGCAATAATTGAAAAAGCTGAACAGCATTTAAAGAAAAAAGACTGGGATATAGCCAGTGACCTATATGATAAAGCATCACAAGAAAATCCTGATAAGTCAAAGGCCTGGTATGGCTTATATAGATCTCTTACAGGCGATTTTGAAGCTGTTGACAGATATGCCTTATTCGTATGTGATGGCAATTATTTTGATGATGATGATAAAGAAATGGGAAGTCAGACATTTTTCTATGGAAATGGTCTTATAAGCAGAGCTTTAGATTGTTCTGATGCCGATAAAACAGGAATAATTGATAATGTAACTGCATTTATTAAGAAATGTGCAGAACACGGTAAAAAAGATATTGAGGACAGCATAAAGGAATTACTTGAAGGCTTTGAGTCAATGAGAAAAGATTTAGATTCACAGAGAGATATTGTAAAGAAAGAAAGGAAGAAGGACAAGACTAAGGCATTTATTCCAGCTGCTATTGTGCTTGCACTTTTAGCAGTATGTGTATGGTATTTCTTTGCATCAGGCGACTGGCTTGGCAAGGTATTAGGCGTTGCTGGTGTTATACTTGTATTAAAATTTGGTGGTAAATTCATAGGAAGAAGTTTTAGTAACGCTAAAGCTCAGGGTGTTGAATGGGATAATGTTGCCGAACAACAATTTGCTCCGATAATAGAGAATATGGAATCACAGGTTCAGGCAGTTATGCGTTATTGCATAGATTTAGATAATTACAATATTGTATTAGATAATCTTAAGAATAAGGATAAGTTTATGGAAGGTTATCTTGAAGGTGAGTTTAATGGTATGAAAGATTATGATAAGGTATCAGACAACTCAGAGAAATTTATATTTGATTTATTAGATGGTAAAATAGAAAGATATAATTACTTACTTGATGCAGTTAAATAAAAATTGATACGTCAGAGTAAAGATTAATCCGTTAAGGCAAAGATTAATGTGGCAGAGTGAAAACCAATCTGTTAAAATCCCATCTTTGACACTTTTTAGGTTAAAAATCGCCGCAAATGCAGACAGTTACTGCGTTTGCGGCTTTTATACATTTTTCGTGAAAAGCGTAATTGGTAGTAAATTTTCTGAAGGAAAAGATAACCAGTGTTAAATGATAAAGCCTTATTTTTTCAATTATTTCAGTACTTCTTTTTCAATCACGTTTAACATCCTGTATTACATGATAAGTTGGATCAGTAGCTTTACTTTTCGTAATTCTCATAAACCAAAACCTCCTGCAAAAAACTATATCTATTATATCATATATATACGAATGAGGGAAAATCAAAAATTTAAAAAAAAAATAAGACCATTACTGACCTGAGATGGTTTTGGGGTGTCAAACTTCCGTGAAAAATATAAAAACTATATAAGACATTTTCACTGACAATAATGCTGATGAATTAATAAATTAGAGAATTAATTACAGAATTAATAGGACAGGCTATTTATACATAAATAAATAAGTGTTATTATGTATATATATTGAGCGGTGTCTGTGAACATAAATACTGCTGGTTTTTAATGACCAGCAGTTTTTATGCAATATATGGGGAATAGTATATAGCATAATTCTTACTATAGCGGAGGATATTATATGACAGGAACGATTAATTCAGAGGCCAGACTGTCTACTTTTGAGGCAATATGCATGATAGTTGGCAACAGCATAGGAACAGGTATTATAGCAGTACCATATCTTGCAACAAAAAACAGTATGCTTGATGTTATATGGATGGTTGCTATTGCTTATATAGTCAATGTAATATTGCATTTAATAATAGCTGAGCTTTCATACAATAATGGAGGTGTACAGCTTGTAAAAAGCTTTGAGGGAGAACTTTTTACTGGCAGGATGAAAAAGGTGTTCAGCTGGATAATGTTTATAGTATATGGATTGGCTATTATGATAGGCGTGAGTGGCAATATCAATGGTGGGGCGCAGATATTTGTGAATTGGTTTAATATTCCGTTGTGGACAGCACAGCTTATTTATTATGTGATAGCCGGAATAGTGGTATTTATAGGGATGAAGGCTGTAGGAATAGCACAGAAGTATGCAGTTGCAGTACTCATGGTTATAGTTGCAGTTATGACGATTGGTACATTTATGCATCCTGTTAATGCTTTGTATACAGCACCATTTCATTTGAACAATCTGCTTGCACTTTATAGTATGGTGGTTTTTGCAACCTCTGCTAATCAGGCAGTTATACAGGTTGTTAAGGGACTTGATGGAGATGCGGGAAAGATTAGAAAGACAATATTTGCAGGCTTCGGATTGTCCTCTCTTTTCGTGCTTATTGTAACACTTACAGTGCTTCTTGGAACTAAGGGAACACTGGATAAGGAGCTTGCCTATATGCAGCTTGGTAAAAGCATAGGAAGCTGGGCTATGATTCTTGCAGGTATATTTTCTTTGTTTGCCCTGCTTACAACCTTCTGGTCTAATACACTTGCATTAAGAGATGTAGTTCATGAGCAGATAGGAACAGGAAACAGGATAAGCTGGCTTATAGCTACCATTCCATGTATACTTTTTGCTATATTTGGTGTAAGCAGTTTTATAGTTCTTACAAGGATAATGAGCGGTGTAGTTGTGCTAGTCAGTATCATGCTTGTGCTGACTTATGGAAAGTCAAGGAAAAAGGCTGGAAACAGTCCTATATGTGGTGTGTTTGGCACAGTTTATTTCCAGGTGCTTATGGTTATATCTACGATAATATCTGCAATCGGGGCACTTATACCACTCAGCTGATAAAAGCAAGATTTGTGCTTCGCACAAACTTGAGATGCGAAAAGAAACAGCGCAAGAATGGAGATTACTATGTACGGATCAGACGAATTTAAACAACTGGATAATGAAACATTTGCACTTAAGATAAATACAAACAGAGCTTATAAGATACTTCAGCTTACAGACATGCATCTTGGATTTGGTATATTTTCAAAGAAAAAAGACAGGCTTGCACTTAAGGCTGTAAGTCAGATTATAAAAAGGACTAAGCCTGATCTTATTGTGATCACAGGTGATTCGGTATTTCCATTCTTCCCGAAAGCCGGAACTATGAACAATAAACGCCAGGCAGAAATATTTATAAGATTTATGGACAGCTTTGGTATACCATATGCACTTGTTTATGGTAATCATGACTGTGAAATGTTTGCAAGATACAACAAGGATAAGCTTTCAGATGTATACAGCTCAGGTAAATACAGTATATTTACAAAGGGCAGAAAAGACATATATGGAATGGGTAACTATTTCATTAATCTTACAGACAGCGATGGAAAAGTTATACTTCCGCTTGTTTTCCTTGACTCTAATATGTATGGAGAGGGTGGCTGGTTCTACAGTGGTTTTGACTGTATACATGAAGACCAGGTAGACTGGTGTATGGACAAGCTAAGTAAGTTAAAAAAAGAGAATAGTGATGTCAGGGCGATGGCATTTTTCCATATTCCTGTAAACGAGTTCAAAGAGGCCTATGAAAAAATGAAAATGGGAGATAAAGCAGTTGTATATAAGCATGGCAATATAGGTGAAGCTGATGACCATTTCGGGATTCCAAAATTTGAGGGCACTTTTTTTAACAGAGCAGTGGATAATGGTATTATAAAATGGATGTTTTGTGGACATGACCATCTTAATACGCTGTCTCTTGTGTATAAAGGTATCCAGCTGACATATGGAATGTCTATAGATTATCTTGGCTATAAAGGGATAATGAATAGGCATACGCAAAGAGGAGGAACACTGATAACAAGGCATACAGATGGAAGTGTTTCTATAAAAATGGTTCCGCTTAAAGAAACATTGTAAAAACATTGCGGTAAAACATTGCAGTGAAACATTGCAGTGAAACATTGCAGCATAAATAAGATTGATAAATAAGAGTCATTCTGATAAAATGTTAATATTCGGGCTTCTGTAATATTTTCAGGATTGGCTTTGAATAGTAACGACATTAAAGCGTTTCAAGGATTGGAGAACAAGTTAGGATGAGAATAGGTTTTGATAATGATAAGTATCTTAAGATTCAGTCAGAGCATATAAAAGAGAGAATAGGAAAGTTTGGAGATAAGTTATATCTTGAGTTTGGCGGAAAGCTTTTTGATGATTTTCATGCTTCAAGAGTACTTCCAGGATTTCACCCAGACAGCAAGCTGCAGATGCTTATGCAGTTATCAGATGTGGCTGAGATAGTTATAGTTATAAGTGCAGCAGACATCGAAAAGAATAAGGTAAGAGGTGATCTTGGAATCACATATGATGTTGATGTTTTACGCCTTATAGGAGAGTTTGAAAAGAAAGGTCTGTTTGTTGGAAGTGTAGTCATAACTAAGTTTACAGGACAGAGTGCAGCTATCCAGTTTAAAGAAAAGCTTGAAAAGAAGGGAATCAAGGTATACCAGCATTATGTAATAGAAGGTTATCCATCTAATATTCCTAACATAGTAAGTGATAATGGTTTTGGAAAAAATGATTATATAGAAACAACAAGACCACTTGTTGTCATAACAGCACCAGGTCCAGGAAGTGGAAAAATGGCAACATGTCTTTCACAGCTTTATCATGAGAATAAAAGAGGTGTTAAAGCAGGATATGCCAAGTTTGAGACATTTCCTATATGGAATATACCGCTTAAGCATCCGGTCAACCTCGCGTATGAGGCTGCAACAGCAGATCTTAATGATGTGAATATGATAGATCCTTTTCATCTGGAAGCATATGGAAAGACTGCGGTTAATTATAACCGTGATATAGAGATATATCCTGTACTTAATGCTATATTAGAAGAAATATATGGTGAGAACACTTACTATAAGTCACCAACTGACATGGGTGTCAATATGGCTGGTAACTGCATAGTAGATGATGAGGCATGCTGTGAGGCATCCAAGATGGAAATAATAAGAAGATACTATGATGCAGTTAACAGGGTAGCTAAAGAGAAAGCATCTGAAAGTGAAGTATACAAGATAGAGCTTCTTATGAAGCAGGCCAAGATTACAACTGATGACAGAAAAGTAACAGTGGCAGCCAAGAAGAGAGCTGAGGAAACTGGCGTTGCATGTGCTGCCATAGAGTTTGAAGATGGTACAATAATCACTTCAAAAACAACAGATTTCTTAGGAGCATCATCAGCACTCATACTTAACGCGCTTAAGTATCTTGCTGGAATAGAGCATGATGAGAAGCTTATAAAGCCAGAGTTTATCGAGCCGATACAGAATCTGAAAGTGGAACATCTTGGTGGAAGGAATCCAAGACTTCATAGTGATGAGGTGCTTATAGCACTTGCACTTACGTCAGTAACTAATGAGAATGCGAAAAAAGCTATGGAGCAGCTTCCTAAGCTTAAGGGCTGCCAGGTTCATACAACAGTTATGTTATCTGAGGTAGACACTAAGACATTTGCAAGATTAGGAGTGAATCTTACATCTGAGCCGGTAAGAGGAAGTAAGAAATTTTATTAAATATATAGATTTTATAATATAGAATCATAGATAAAGAACAGAAAAGACTGTTATACTATAAAGTGATATTCAACTCTTATAGTATAACAGTCTTTTTGTTGTTAATTATTATTGTTTTGTAAGCATTTTACGATAGCTGCTTGGTGACATACCAACAGCTTTTTTAAATACATCACCAAAAAAGTTGCTGTTATTATATCCACATTCGTATGCTATTTCTGTAATACTTTTTTCGGAGGATATAAGCAGCGATTTGGCTGCCTCTATCCTTGTTTTAGTAAGGTATTCCTTGAAAGTCATATTAGTAAATATTTTGATTTTTTTGGTAAGGCTGGATTCGCTTATACCAAACTGGGCAGCAGTTTCTGGCAGTGTAAGCTGTCTGCCATAGTTGTTTTCTATGAAATTCACAATTTCACCTATTGTAATGTTAGATAAATTAGTCCTCTGATTTATATTATGTGTATAACGCTGACATCGTATAAGATATATAATCAGTTCAAAAAAATAAGCTTTAGTAAGTGACTCAGACATATTGTCGAGACTATATTTTTCAAATTGTATTTTCTCAAATATATTAGATAGATTTGAAAAACTTTTTCTTGATAATTGCAAATGTTTATTTATGAAAAGATTATTTATTTCATCCTTGAAATCCTTGTTAAAATACCAGTTTAGCTGTTCAGTAGATATATACAGGACAGTTCTTTTGATATCCTGAGTAAAAGGGTATATAAAAGTATGTTCTTTGAAAGCGGGTATAAAAAGAACACTTCCATCTTCAAGATAATAAGTTTCATTATCTATGTATACATTACATTTTCCAGATTGAAGAAAATATATTTCGTTGTATTGATGGGAATGTGTAAGTGGTACATTTTTATTAACATGACGGATTCTGTGGTCTATTACAAAGTCTTTGCTTACGGTTGATAACATATGGATTCCTCGCTTAGTATGTATATATTGTATAAGGTAATTGCTTTTTAAATAATATTTTATAAAAGTAGTTATTTTATGTAAATTATAAGATACTTTACCGATAATTGGTAGTCTGTTTTTAATATTGATTTTATAATACAATCATCAAATTATATAATGTTAAGGAGGCAGTGGAATGCGAAAAGTTACAAAATCACTGGTTACGCTTGGGTTGTGTACAACAATGCTGTCTGGAATGATGGCTGGTGTTCCGACAGTTAGTCTTTTAAAGACAGGTAATGTAGAGAATGTATATGCGGCAGATAATGAACAGGTAGAATTGGGAGATCTTGTGCTTAGATTTCTTGCTATAGGTGAATATGAGCCTAACCGTTATACCAAAAAGAATGGTGGCAAATGGGCACCGGAAGAGATTGAAAAAGGACTTCTTATTAAAGCAGATATGGTTCTTGGAGAAGGCAATGTTGAAGGTATGATGGCACCTATGAAATATTCATTACAGGATATTACAGGACATGTTGATGCGGATGTTAATACAGGAAATATTGTCATTACTTATAACGGGCTTACACTTACTATGAAAGCAGGCAGTACAATAGCTGAACTTGATAATGGAAAAGAAAAAACTACACTTACTATGAGAAGTGAGATAGCACCATATTTTAAAAAAGTAGATGAAGAAAAAAATGTTGATGGAAGTGATTATTATGCATGTTATCTTCCAGTTAAGTTTACAGCGGAAGCACTTGGTGGAAATGTAATATGGAATGATGCAATGCACAGAATAGAGATGGCGTTTGCATTCTATGCATCTGATGCGGCAGCTTCACCGGTTATTAACTCGAAGTCTGATTATACAACAAAGAAAATGGAGTCCAATTCTAATACATACAGCAAAATGAAAGGAAGAATTGATGTTACTAAGCTTGACGAAGCAGCGGTAAAAGCTAATGTTGCTGATATGATAAAAGCTGGACTTAATGTAGTAAATCCTGTTTACCAGAATGAAGATGGTGGATGGGCTAAGACAAATACAGAGTATGATCTGCTTGAGGATTCTTTTGCAAGATTATATACAAAGGGATATTCAACAGTAGATAATGGAGCAACTCATGGACACATGAAGTTCTTATCAAGGATTATAAGACTTTCAAAAGAAAATCCTGAGCTTTTTGCAGGATATGAAACACAGCTTTCTGCGATAGAAAAGGGCTTCTGGAAAGCAGCAAAGTATATGTGCGATTCGCAGAATGACAATGGTGGATGGCCACAGTATTATCCATATGGTGTTGGCTATTTCAGAAATATAACATTTAACGATAATGCCATGCCTGACCTTATGGAATCAATATACGCACTTTCAAACGATAAAGGGCTTACTGATAATGAACTTTGTGAGGACTATGCGTGGGCAAGAGATGAAATAAAGGCACAGACTAATCCGTATGTGCTTGAGCTTGGTATAAAACATGATACTTTAAAGGAAGTATGGGATAATGGTCTTGATTTTGTAATAAGGGCACAGGTGGTAATCGATGGAATAAAAACAGGCTGGGCACAGCAGTATGATCCAGATGAAAAAAATCCTGTTCCAGCAGGTGGAAGAGCATTTGAGCTTCCTTCTGTATCTCCGGATGAAAGTCTTACAATGGTAAAGGTACTTGCTAACATAGTCAATCCAAGTGCAGAGGTAAAGGATGCTATTACAAGCTATGTGAACTGGATTAATTCAGTCGGTATAACAGGATATGGTGTATATAATATAGCTGATAGAACAAGAGAACTTGGAACTGACAGATTAATATTAAAGGATGGAAGTACGACAAAGCAGTTTGGACGTTTCTATGGACTTGATACAACAGGTGAATATTATGGATTCACAAAAGCACAGATGGCAAATAAGATGACAGACAATAAGTTCTATGAAATATTTGCAGGAAGAGATTCAGTGGCACAGCTTAGCATGAACTATGGTATGGGTGAAAGAAGAATAGGATATTCATATGTAAGAACTAAGGCAGATGTTAATGCTACAGCGGTATATAATACATGGAAAAAGGCGCTTGGTGAATAAATAGTCCTAGAGTAAAGCAGTGTAAGAATGGAGATAAATATGAGACGAGATATAAAAAAAGGTATGAAAAAAGCGGCTATAGGTATTGTGGCTGCTACAATGCTTACAGTTATGGCAGCACCTGTATCTGTTTTACCAGTAAGTGCAGCAACTGTAACAAGAGGAAGTTATGATTTTTCTAATATGGTTGTAAGAAGAGTATGGTTTAATACAAATGATCCAGTATTTTTAATAGATGATTATGAAAGAGTATGGCTTGATAATAATGTTAATGTATTAGCTACAGGAAATGCAACTGATGCTAAGACAACAAGTAATCTTATGGCACCTATGAAAAATATGTTTGCTTATATAGGTGCTGATTACAAGGAAGATGGTGATAACATAACTATCACTATGAATGACACAACAGTTAAGCTTAAGATTGGTTCTTCAGATGTTGAGATTAATGGCAAAGTTACATCAGGTGCATTAACAGATGAGCAGATACCAGCAAAGGTCAATGTTAAAGAAAAGTATGCAGATTATAACACATTTTTAACAGAAGATTATAATGTTGTGTATCTTCCAGTTGCATATGTACTTAATATATTTGGTGCAGATATGTACAAGGATGGCAAAATGTCAGACAGCTTTTATGCAGCGGTTCCAGTTATGAAGACAGAGTCTGTTCCTTCATATGAAACATCTTCAAAAGGATATGGCATGCGTTATGATGCATTGCTTGAGGGAACACTTGATGTTACTACATCAGTAGCAGATCTTATTGTAGCATTACAGAACGAAGATGGTGGATTCCAGGTACTTCCAGATAATTATGAAATGTCACAGAAGGAAACAGGACTTGGAAGCATGAAAGATGTTTCAAGTGTTTACAATGGTGCAACAACATCAGAATTAAAGTATCTTGCAAAGTATATAACAGCTAATAAGCCAGAAGATTCAAAGTATCAGGATGCATTTGTAAAAGGTATTAAGTACCTTCTTACAACACAGCATGATAATGGTGGATGGAGTATGAATCCAGGTAGTGGAAGTGGCTTTAATGATAATATAGAAGTGGGTAACAATGCTATGACTGAGGTACTTACACTTCTTAGTGATATTGCAATACTTAACAATCAGGATTATGTGTTTGCAAGGAAAGCGATGAATGTTGATGAAATAAAGTCAGCAGTAGAAAAAGGAAATGATTTTATTGTAAAATCGCAGATCAGCAACAATAATAAAAAGTCTGGCTGGGCAACACAGTATGACAAGTCTGGAAATGTAACTATGGGACATACATATGAAAGAGAGTCTGTCAGTTCTTATACAACAAAGGATGTTATCGACTATCTTATGACTATACATAATCCTTCACAGGATATTAAGGATGCTGTTGAAAGTGCATACAGCTGGCTTAAGGATGTTAAAATAGCTGATAAAGAGCAGGAAGTTGTAAAAGATACATCTATGAATAATGGCTTTGATGTATATCTTGTTGATGGCAGCGGAACATGGGCTTCTAATTATGTATATGATAAAGCCAATGATTCTTACAGACCATTGTATTCAGATGTGGATCCAACAAGAGCAGACCAGAAGTATGTAAATGTATATGATCTTTACAATCTTGATGGTAACAGTGTTGGAAATAATAAGATTAACAATAAGGATTTGATTCTTTATTCAACAAGAACAACAGTTTCTTACTATGATAATAATCTTGCAGATGAGCTTATTGCAACAGGATATGATGAGTGGAAGAGTTATCTTGCTAATGGTTTTCCTGAAATACCTAAGGATCCAGCAGATTCACCTGATAATAATGGTGGTTCAGATAATGGAAATAATGCAGATAATTCACAGAATAAGGATACACCACAGACTCCATCAGAATCAGGAAATGCAGAAGTATCAGATAACAATACAAAGACAGGTGATAAGGCACCAGTTGGCTTATTAGCAGCTGTACTTGCAGTATCTGGCGGATTAGCAGGTATAAGTGTATACGCAGTAAGAGAGTCTAAAAAAAGAGGCTTAATAAAAAAATAAAATGATGTCAGTCTGAACTTTCAGAGGATAGTAAAGAAACTTATTAATCCATAGGCATTGTTAAAAAAGAGTTTGTATTAATGGGAAACTGTTATATACAAACTCTTTTTCAGTTATTTGTGATTAATAAGAGATACTTTCGGCATCTTTTGTCTAGGAGATAGTGGTATAATTTTATATATGTACATAACATATCTAATTATTTGTTAAGTTAGCTGAGAAATAAAATTCTAATATCAAATGTGGGGAATATGAATATGAACAAAAGTATAAATATGAGTGTAAATAAGAGTGTAAATGAAAATATGGGTAAAGACATAGATAAAAGTAATAATAAAAATATGAATAATGGTGATGTGATTAATAGACTAGATGTAGTAAGAAAATATAACCCACATTTAAATAATGCGGATGCAAAGTCACCACTGACAGTTGGTAATGGCAGCTTTTGTTTTACGGCAGATGTTACAGGAATGCAGACACTTTATGATGAATATAGGGAAGAAACACCGCTGTGTACTATGGCAGAGTGGGCGTGGCACACTTATCCTGGATATCGCTATACTATGGATGATGTGTGTATGACTGAATATGATTTTCTTGGGAGAAAGGTGTCATATCCACGTGTAAAATATGAAGGAAATGAGGCAGCCTACGACTGGGTACGAATGAATCCACACAAGTTTAATCTTGCAAGGATTGCATTGTCAGTTGATGGTACATATCTGACTTCTGATATGTTATCAGATATAAATCAGACTCTTGATATAACAACAGGCGTGTTAAAAAGTGATTTTATAGTAAGCTATGCTTCGTATGAGTATAAGGTAAGCGTTGAAACAGTATGTGATAATAAGTCAGATACTGTGGCTTTTAGGGTGGAGTCTGAACTCTTGAATAAAGGGCTTTGTGTGGATACACATTTTCCGTATGCTTCATGTGATATAACGGGTTCTGACTGGTTGGATGATAAAGTACACTATGATGAGGTTGTGGGAATATCAGAAGAAAAATATGCTGATGAAGCTGCTGATACATCAGATAAAATATTCAAATATAGCAATACATCTTATATAGATAATAATATATATAAGATAAAAAGACAGATAGATGATACGCATTATTCAGTTTATATAAAGACTAACGGACAATTGGAAAAGGCAGACAAACACAGATATCGTATAAATAAGGCAGATAGTGACAATGTTCTTTATCTATGCGTTGGGTTTGAGGATGAAGATGGAATATATGCCAGTATATATAATAATGTCCAAAGTAATATGTGTGTAGATAATAACAAGGATAATGCAGATAATGAGTGTGCTGCAGATACATTTGCAGTAATAAAAGAAAATGTATATACATTCTGGCATAATTACTGGAGCAGAGGAAAGTTTCTCTACCATGAAAATGAAGAACTTATGAGAAGAGTTATATTATCACAGTATCTTCTTATAGTTAATGACAGTGGTTATATACCACCAGCAGAAACAGGCCTTACATGTAACAGCTGGTATGGAAAAGCTCATCTTGAGATGCATTACTGGCATATGGCGTGGGCTGCTTTGTGGGGACACCCAGAGCTTCTTGAAAAAAGCTTTGACTGGTATATAAGCATACTTCCAGAAGCTAAAAAAAATGCAGCAAGAAATGGTTATAGGGGTGCAAGGTGGACGAAGATGGTATCATACACAGGAAAGGATTGTCCGTCAAAGATTGCACCACTGCTTATATGGCAGCAGCCTCATATAATAAATATGCTGCAGATGGTGCTGGATTGTTATAATAACGACGTGCATTTTAAGAAAAAAACAGACAGATATATGCATAAGTACTGGATTCTGGTGCAAGAGACTGCTGAATTCATGGAAGATTATTTTGTATATGATATTGCCTCAGATACATTTAACATAGAAGCACCTGTCATACCAGTACAGGAAAGACATCTCCCAGAGGATACAAGGAATCCTGTGTTTGAGCTTGCATACTTTAGATACGGCTTAAAGATAGCGGCAGAGTGGGCTGATAAGCTGGGATATGTAACATTTTCAGAGAAATGGAACAATATAGCAGACAGAATAGCACCGCTTCCGGTTTATGATGGTTTATACATATCACAAGAGAATTGTCCGGATACATATGTTAACAAGGCTATTGATCATCCGCTTATGCTGCAGGTATATGGTATGTTAGATGGTTATGGTGCTAAAGATATTGTTGATATGGATATATACAGGGCAACACTTGAAAAGGTCATGGAGGTGTGGGATTATTCTACACTTTGGGGCTGGGATTTTGCAGTTATAGCTATGGCAGCGGACAAGCTTGGTCTTAAGAGGGAGGCACTTTCACAGCTCCTTATAGAGTCGCCTAAAAATGAATATGTAGTAAGTGGAAATAACAGGCAGAATTCACGAAAGGATCTGCCATTATATCTTCCAGGTAACGGAAGTCTGCTTATAGCTGTAGCGAAGATGTTTTTTGAATGATGACAAAGATATTTTAAGTAATGACAAAGCTGCTTATGAGTAATTTTCAAAATGGCAGAATTGTGTTACACTTAATACTAAATATGAAAATAGAAATGGAGATATAATATGGATGCCAGTCAGGTATTGAAGCAGTATTTTGGATATGACAGCTTCAGAAAAGGACAGTCAGATATAATAGAAGCCATATTGCAGGGACGTGATGCACTTGCGATTATGCCGACCGGAGCAGGAAAGTCAGTGTGTTATCAGGTTCCTGCATTACTGTTACCGGGTATAACCATAGTTATATCTCCGCTTATATCACTTATGCAGGATCAGGTTAAGTCACTTAATGAAGCAGGGATAAATGCAGCTTATATTAATTCAACCCTGTCAGAATCACAGATGTATAAAGCACTTGATTGTGCAGCAAATGGAAAGTACAAGATAATCTATGTGGCACCAGAAAGACTTGAAACCATGAGTTTTATAACATTTGCAAAAAAAGCAGATATATCGATGGTGACTATTGATGAAGCACATTGTATATCACAGTGGGGACAGGATTTCAGACCAAGCTACTTAAAGATAGTTGATTTTATAGACAGCCTGTCAGAAAGACCCGTTGTGAGTGCATTTACGGCAACGGCGACAAGTGAAGTAAAGACAGATATAGAGTGCATATTAAAGTTAAAAGATCCAAGGGTTGTTGTTACTGGTTTTGACAGGAAAAACTTATACTATAGTGTAGAGCATCTGTCAGGAAAGAAAAAAGATGCGTACATAGCCGGATATATAAAAGAGCATATGGATGAGAGTGGAATTATCTACTGCGCTACAAGAAAAAATGTGGACAAGCTATATGATGAGCTTGGTTCACTGGGGATAAGTGTCACAAAGTATCATGCAGGACTTGATAATGAAACAAGAAAGCAGAATCAGGACGACTTTATATATGACCGGGTTCAGGTCGTTATAGCGACCAATGCATTTGGAATGGGAATAGATAAGTCCAATGTGAGATATGTTATTCATTACAATATGCCGCAGAGCATGGAAAACTACTATCAGGAGGCAGGACGAGCAGGAAGAGATGGTGGTGAATCTCAGTGTATAATGTTGTTTTCAGCACAGGATGTCATTATAGATAAGTTCCTTCTTGACAGTAAGGAGTTTGAGGGTGTTGAAGATGAGGACAGAAGCATAATAAAAGAGCGCGACTTACACAGGCTTCATACTATGGAAATGTATTGTAAGACCACGGAATGTCTTCGTAACTACATTCTTTCTTACTTTGGTGAAAAAACAGGAGAGCCTTGTGGTAATTGTGGTAACTGCAACAATGAATATGAACAGATAGATATGACTGCGGATGCAAAGTGGGTTATTAACTGTCTTGCAGAAACACATGGAAGATTCGGTTTGAGTATCGTGCTTGGAACTCTGCTTGGCGTAAAGCGTGCAAGACTTAAGGAAGTAGGTGCGTTAAGCTATAAGTCTTATGGAAAGTTGTCTGATAGAAAAGAAGCAGAACTAAGGCTCCTTATTGACCAGATGATAAATGCTGGATATGTTATACAGACAGATGGAGAGTACAGTGTTTTAAGAATGGGTGATATAAGTCCTTTAAGGGATGAAAATACTCATGTATACATAAAGAAGGCCAAGAGAACATATGCTGGTGAGCTGCTCAATATGGCAGGACAGACAGGCAGAAAGGCTGCTTCAGAAGGAAGCAATGCAGCTTCAAGGACAAGAAAGAAGAGTACAGATTCACTTACTGCTGCAGGTTATGAGCTGTTTGAGCGGTTAAGGGCATTAAGACTTGTTATAGCGAGAGAAGAAGGCATGCCTCCATACATTATATTTAATGATAAGACGTTGATAGATATGTGTGAAAAGCTGCCGGTTGATGCAGACACTATGCTATCAGTATCTGGTGTAGGACAGAATAAGCTTATGAAGTATGGAAGCAGGTTTACAGAGGAAATCAATAAGTTTGTTAGTGAGCACCCAGGTGTTGTTACTACACTTGATATATAGTGGAGAATTGTAATTAAGTGCATACAGATATTGATATGGAGGATATGAAGTTGGAAGATAAAACAAAGATAATAGCAGTCGCAGGCAAAGGCGGCGTTGGAAAGACATCACTTGCAGGAGTTATAGTAAAGCTTCTTGTTGAAAGCTTTCCTGATAAGAAGATACTGGCAATAGATGCAGACCCGGCAGTCGGTCTGTCAACAGTATTAAATGTAGACGTAGATAAAACCATAGATGATATAAGAAAAGAAGTTATAAAGAATGTTGAGGATGGTGATACCAAGTCTGCGGTAGAACTTTTAGGAGAAGCTAAATATGAAATATATGATGCATTAAAAGAGCAGGATGGCTATGCATTTATAGCAATAGGAAGACCTGAAAGCGCAGGCTGTTATTGCAGGATTAATTCATATCTCAAGGAAGTTATCACGATGCTCTCAGACCAGTTTGACTATGTTGTTATAGATGGCGAGGCCGGTATTGAGCAGATAAACAGAAGAGTTATGGAGAAGGTGACACATCTTCTGCTTGTAACAGATGCAAGCAAGAAGGGATGTCAGGTTGTTAAAACTATCAAAGATGTAGCAGATGAGCTTGTTATGTATGATAAGATAGGTGTTATTGCAAACAGACTTCCTAACAGCAAGGTAACAGAGCTTATGGATATAGGTGATATGCAGCTTCTTGCGGCTATAGAGAGTGATGAGGAGCTTGCAAGAGCAGATGTTTTTCTGATCCCATCCCTTTGGGAAGGACTTCCGGTGGCACTGTTAGAGGCAATGTATCAGGAAAAGCTCTGTATTGCCAGCCGTGTCATTGGAAACCGGGATGTGATGATCAATGGGGAAAATGGATTTTTAGCAGACCGTTATGAGGATTATGTACGGATCTTAAAGAACGTTTCAAACGGTAAGATTCTGGTGGAGGAGATACAAAAAAGAGCAAAGCAGGATGTGATAGAGTCCTATAGCACCACGAAGATGTGTGGAGAATATTTGCGTGTTTACAGAGAGGATACGAAATGAGTCAGAGTTTGATCAGTGTAATTGTTCCGGTTTATAACGTAAAAGAATATCTGAATACCTGTGTGGAGAGTATTCTAAACCAGACCCATGAAAATTTAGAGGTTATTTTAGTGGATGACGGGTCTACCGATGGCAGCGGAGAAATCTGCGATTCTTATGCAAAGACCGATACCAGGGTACAGGTGCTGCATACCAAAAACGGCGGACAGGCGGCGGCTAGAAACCGCGGGATCGAGGTCAGCAAAGGAGAATATCTGACGTTTATAGACAGCGATGATTCCATGGAGCCGGAATTGATAGAAACGCTGTATCTTGCACAGAAAAAGAGCGGTGCGAATCTGGTATCCTGCCGCTGGAGAAATGTCTATGAAGATGGCAGGATCGAGAGAAGCAGTGGTCAGACCAGTGGAAGTGTAAACGTCGGCAAAGAGGAAGCCTTAAGGCGGATGCTTTATCAGATCGATACCGATGTCTGTGTCTGGGCAAAGCTGTATCAGAGAGATTTATTTAAGAGTCTGCGTTTTGAAGAGGGAAAAATCTATGAGGATTTTGCCATTATGTTTCCGATATTAGAACAGACCCAAAAGGTTACTTTTTTAGGCTATGACGGTTATTGCTATTTACAGCGGAGTGCCGGAACCATGCGGCAGAGTTTTCACCGAAAAAAAATGGTACTGATCGACTACGCGGAAGTCATGTATCGGCACATCAGTACAGTTTATCCAAAGCTGGCAGAAGCGGCGGCATACCGTGCGGTAAGAGCGGATTTTAACATCTATTTACAGATTCCGAGAACGGCAGAATACAAAGAGGAACGAAAAAGAGTCGAAAACTGCATCAAAAAGTACCGCAAAACCGTGTTAAGAGACCAGTATGCAGGCTTTGGAACCAAGGCACCATTGCTTTGTACCTTGATCAGTTTCGGACTGGTTTACCGGTTAAAGGATATGAAAAAATTAGGAAAGAGGCAGGGACAGATATGAAAAAGAGAATTGCACATATTGCAGGCGGCTTAACAACCGGTGGTGTAGAAGCTGTGATCTATAACTATTTTTCTAAAATAGACCGTAAGGACTATGAGCTGTATTATATTACCTATGATACACCCGATCCGGCGGTAAAAAAGAAATTTGAGGATATCGGATTTCATGTCTATGAGGTAACGAAAAAGAAGGAAAACCTTAAAAAGAGCTGCAAAGAGGTTTATACGATCTTAAAAGAGAACCACATTAATATTGTACATTCCCATATGACCTTAATGTCGTTTGTGACCTCTTTTTTAGGCAAACTCTGTGGAATTAAGGTGCGGATCGCTCATTCCCATTTAGCGTTATACCCGACAGGGATCAAGAAGCCGGTCTATGCATTTTTTAAGTTCTGCACCAGAGTGACTTCTACCGATTATATGGCATGCGGAAAAAAAGCAGGAGAATATCTCTACGGTAAGGCAAATATGAAAAACGGCAGAGTACGGATCATGAATAATGCCATTGATACTGAAAAATATGCATACAACGAAGAGATACGGAATAAGAAACGCGAGGAGCTTCAGATCGGTGACCGTTTTTGTATCGGACATGTCGGCAGATTTGCAGAGCAGAAAAATCATGCATATTTAATTGACATTTTTTATGAGGTTCATAAAAAGAAAGAGGATGCGGTTCTGCTTTTAGTCGGTGACGGGCCGTTACAGGAAGATGTAAAAGCCAGGGTACATCAGTATGGTTTAGACGATGCGGTTATTTTTGCAGGCTCAAGGGATGATGTGGGAGAACTGTATCAGGCAATGGATTTATTTGTACTTCCGTCTTTATTCGAAGGACTTGCACTGGTATTAGTTGAGACACAATGTGCCGGATTGAGGATTCTGGTATCGGATGCCGTAACAGATGAGATCAAGATGACAGACCGCATGGAATATCTTCCATTGCATGATAAAAAGGTATGGGTCAATAAGATCCTTTCTATGACAGAAGAGATCAAAGAAGAAAATCTTGCATTACGGAGCAGGGGAAGAGAAGAAGTAGCGAAAAGCGGTTATGATATTATGACCGAAGCAAAGAAGCTGGACCGGTTTTATGAAAAGAGACTGGAAGGACGGCGTTAGGAGAAGGATATGGCAGTTTACATCATTATGACAATTATATCGATGCTGTTTGCCGGCTATGCACAGAATGTTAAGGAAGTGGAAAGTCTGGATTCCACCTACCGGATCCTCGGTGTGATGGCATTTTTACCATTTGCTGTTGTGTCGGCACTCCGTTATCAGGTCGGAACAGACTGGCCGATCTATAATGATTATTTTCATTCAATCCCGGCAGGAGGCAAGAAATTTACGGAACCGTTGTTCAATCTGTTAAACCGTTTTCTGTATCATTTTACACAGAATTCATACATCTTGTTTGCCGTGGTAGCGGTACTGTTGCTGAGTTTTATGTTTTTGACCATTTTTCAGCAGTCAGAATATCTTCCGCTTAGTATTTTGATCTTTGTCGTCAGTGGAGATTTCTTTAATTCACAGAACCAGATCCGCCAGATGCTCGCCACGGCAATCCTGTTGTATGCTTTAAAATATGTCTATGACAGAAACTGGAAGCACTATTTTTTACTGTTACTCATTGCAGCGGGAATCCATATCAGCGCATTGCTGTTTGTACCGGTATATTTTATCTATGGAAAAAGGGTCAATATCAAAAAGCAGATCATTGCCTACCTGATCCTTGGCATATCGGTGCCGATTTTAGGAAAACTGGTACTGCGTCTGATCTCTAAGACAAAGTACGGATGGTATATCGGTTCTATGTATGATACGAATAACTTCTATCTGATCGGATTTGTGTTTACACTCTTTTTCTTAGCGATTTTTTATTACTATGTATATTGTAATCCGGAGCATGATGTAAAGTATGAGTTTTATGTAAACCTTTACTATTTAGCGGCGGTAACGGTCCTGTTTTCTTCCGTAGTGCCGCAGGCAGATCGTCTGATGAAGCTGTTTGCATCTATTACCTGTTTAGCAGTTCCAAAGCTGGTATTCAGGGAAGAGGACCGCAATAAAAGGATTCTTTTGTATATGTTAGTAGTAGGGGCGTTTACGGTGAAATTAGTTTATGATGTGTACAGAAACGGCTGGTATGATGCAGTACCGTATCAGACGATTTTTTCGACGCTGTAAGGAAATAGAATTATGAATCAGAAATTTCGCAATTTTTTAAAAAATTTCATGCATGCACTATCCGCGAATGTCATCCGTCTGATGATCTCCGTGGTGATGACACTGGTACTTCCAAGGATTTTAGGAGTAGAGGAATACAGCTACTGGCAGTTATATCTGTTTTATGTGACGTATACGGCATATTCATCGATCGGCTGGTGTGAGGGTACTTATCTAAAATATGGTGGAATGGAATATGCCAAGTTAGACCGCAGCCGTATGGCAGGACAGTTCTGGGCATTGGCAGTCTTTCAGTTGATCTTCTGTACGGTTTTTGGTACGGCAGCTCATTTTTTGATCGACAATCCATATAAAAGTACGATCCTGATGCTGGCACTGGTATCTTCGATGTTTGATATCCTGCGTTATCTGCTGCAGAATATCCTTCAGACAACCGGACGCATCAAGGATTTTGCAAGGATCATGACTTTAGAAAGAATGTTGTTCTTTGTATTATCCGTTGGAGCATTGTTGTTAGGTTTCCGTAATTTTTATGTTCTGATCTTTATGGAGATCACGGGCAGGATTTTGTCCATGTGCTATGCGATGTATGTGTGCAGGGAGATCGTCTTTGCAAAATTAGACAGTTTTCATGAGATCACAAAGGAATCAAAAGAGATTATCGGTATCGGCTATAAGCTGTTAGCCGCTTCCTTTGCAAGTCAGCTGATCATAGGAATTGTCCGTTTTGCGATCGAGCAGAAGTGGGGAACGATCGTATTTGGAAAGGTTTCACTGACACTTAGCCTTTCGAACATGGTCATTACCTGTATCGGTGCGGTCAGTGTGGTACTGTTTCCGATGTTGAAAAAAATGAAGGAAGAGACCTTAGAGGAATTGTTTTTGACCATGCGAACGGTTCTGACCGTTCCGGTTTTAGCGGTGCTGATCTTTTACACACCGATGCGTTGGATCTTAGAGCTTTGGCTGCCGCAGTATCATGACAGCCTGCACTATCTCGCAGTGCTGTTCCCGATCTGTGTTTATGAGACACGTTCCGTTGCCTTGATCGACACCTATCTGAAGGCTTATCGGAAAGAAAAACTGATCCTTTTTAACAGTCTTGTGACGGTAGGTATCAGTGCATTGCTGTCCTGGATCACGGTATTTTTAATGGGAAGTCTGGATGCGGCAGTGATCAGTATTGTGCTTTTGATGATGTTTAAAAATATTTTTTCCGAGAAAATGTTACTTCGAAGCAGCCTTCCTGTCAAAGTCTGGAAGGACAATATTTTAGAGGTTGCATTGACCGGGATTTTTATTCTGGTGAACTGGAAGATTGGTGGCATTACTGCAATGCTGCTTTATACAGC
>OIWQ01001783.1_pt1 | contig 24495 bp, 20 predicted proteins | sample 1587571 | NCBI WGS metagenome assembly OIWQ01 (sample SAMEA3888910, study PRJEB22519) | human gut metagenome | biome: human gut; feature: human-associated habitat; material: faeces | place: Denmark | collected 2010 | reverse complement strand
GGGTTCAGTCCGAACAGGTGCGCGATCTGAGACACGTTGTATTCGAAATACTTTGCATCGCCGCAGGCAGCAAGCGCATCGCCGTACTTGGCACGCGCAGCCGCAGTCTGCCCCCGGCGTCCCCGCAGGCGCGTATGCGCGGCAGCCGCAGCCGAAGAAGCCGCCACGCCGTGGCGCGACAGCAGCAGGTCACGGCGGTACTTGTACAGATAGCTTCGGAAACCCGCATACGATACACCGCAACGGGCGCAGATTGCACGAACGCTCAGCGCCGTAGAACCGTACAGATCGACCGCACGGGAATACTGCGCTTCCGTGGCGGGCAAGGGGCGTGGTGTATGTTGCGGTAAAACCTTCCCGTGTTGTTGTAGATCTCGTATGTTTTCATCAGTAATTTTCATACGCAGGTCCGCCTATACGATCGATCTTTTTTTCATTCTAATAGTCCGAAAACTCCGGGAAAGGCCATGGATCATCTTTATTCTTACTGAACATCAATTCGTTCAGCCTCATGTCCTCTTCCGTCATATTTCTTCGAGATTTATATTTTCCCTTCAGTTTCGCTTTCTCGTAACCGCGCACGAAGCGGAAATACTTTTTCAAAGGCGATTTCCGGAACTGTTTGTCCAATAAACCGTATGCCCTGAAATGGCTCAGGTGCCCGCAATACGAGTTGATTACGGAGAGCATCTCTTTCAGTCGCCGCACATCGGGAACAGCCTGCTCACACTCTCGCTCCAGCGCAGATATGGCTTCATGGAACAGCGCGACGGTCCTTTTGGCCGGATAGCACCGGTAGGGCTTCACATAAGCGCCCAAGAAACAAATGCCTCGCGTATAGTGCTGCAAGCGGATCTTGTTCGGATGCAGTTCCAACTCCAGTTCTTCGCGGAGAAACCGCCGGATTTGCGGCACCAGTTCTTTCAGATGGTTCCGGCTTTCGTGTACGATGTAGAAATCATCGACATAACGTCCATAGTGTTTGCAGCGCAGGCTCCGCTTCACGTACTCGTCCAGTCGCCCCAGATAAATGTTGCTGAAAAGTTGCGAGGTCAGATCGCCGATAGGCAGTCCTACGCCTGTCGGTGCCTGCCGCAGGCTTTTCGACGGAGGCAGCCCGATCCAGTCCGATTCTCTGCCCCTGATTTCGCAGTTCTCCATCGGGTCGCGGAATATGATCCGTTGCAGTAGAAAATCCACCAGATCCATATCCAGCTGCTCCTGCCAACGGATTCCGGCCGGTGACAAGGAATCGCGGCTGCCGTCGAGTGTCCGATGGATAATATCGTACAACCGCTGCTTGGAGATACTCATGAAGTAACCTTTCAGGTCGAGCTCCAGAATATAGGCGTTGCACGTATAGTTGTGCGTGCAGCTGCGTATATGGTGCTCGATGCGTCTGATCCCCTCGCTCGTACCTTTGCCTTTGCGACAGGAGTAGCTGTCGAAGATCATACGCGCCTCGAAGAGCGGCGACAAGTAGTTGAACAACAGATGGTGCACGACTCTGTCCCTGAACTGCGAAGCGAAAATTTCTCTTTTTACCGGTCTGTTCACGATGAACATACGCCCGGCAACGGTTCGTATTTCCGGTCCCGGATCTGCTCGTACAACGCGACGAGGTTGTGTTCGAGATCCATCTCGAAAGCAATCTGCTGCTTGGTGTTGCGCTTGTTTTTGCGTGCATCGTAATAGGCCCGGAAAATATCGACCAGCAAGTCTGGTTCTTTATTCTCCATGTATTCGAGGTTCGTTTCAAGCAGTGGCAAATTCTTGGACGCAGCGGACCGGGAACCCGTTGCCGCGCTGGTTGTTGTTCTGCGGGTTCGCGTTGCCTGAGTTGAAGTTCAGGTTATAGCCATTCGTCGTATTATACGGCGACGCCGACCAATAGTAACCGTTGTTCCACTCGTTGCTCACGGCCCCCGAACCGACGTTGCGGTTGCCCGAAGCGGGATAAGAAGTAACCACTTGCTAAATGTGAAAGGGGAGCCTTGGAGGCAACCCTGCCACAAATTGGTTTTTCATTACTGACAGCAACGCGGCCCGGAATTCGGATACCGGCCACGACCGTTTTTACACCGCCAGTGGGTTACTGAATTTACAAGACACGCTCTCCGAGGCCTTGACCTCGCGGGACTCTGGTCCTGTCTGCTTGAAATTAAGCGAACCTTCTGCGTGCGCGCTGCGTATCTATGACTGCTGAGCCGCCTTGTTGCGGTTCTTACGGACATAGTCCTGCCAGGATGCGAGCTGTTTGGATACGGACTCGACCTGTTCCGAGAACTGAGCATACAACTTGACGTTGATATGGCGCAGATCGTTGCGCAGACGCAGGCGCACTTTCACACTCACGATCAGATCTCTCGCCCGTTCGATGTGGGGGAGCTTGTCGGGAGTGGAGTTGGCCTTGTAGATCAGTACGATGATTTCTGTAAGTTCGTTTTTAAGGGTTTCGACCAGCGTGAATCGTACGTCGCGCGGAACGTTTCCCGTCTTTTCGTAAACGCTCTGCAACAGATCGTAAGCCGCCTTGTACACCGGAAGATTGTCGTAATTGGCCACGGTCAGGGGGTTGTTTGAAGCGTTTTCTTCAGTTCGGAAATGAATAGCATACACTCCATCGGGGTGCTTTCGGCCAGATTGAACTGCCGGATGCGCTCGGCCACGACGCAGGCCGTGGAGAGCGTGAAATCGGCCGCTCGATCCGTCGGAAGCGGGAGTCTGTCGTAAGAGGTATCTTCCCCCGTTCGGACGGGGGAAAGCCCGTCGGGCATACACGCAACGATCGGGGACGTGCATTCCGCCAGACGGGGAGGTTCGGGGTCCGCAGCTGCCGCAGCAGCCACCTCACCGGCCCTGCGGGGCGCGGCGGGTGTGTGGAGCGGCAACAGGGCCTTCCATGCTTCGAAATCCGCAGGGTCGATCGCCGAAGCGGCCGCGAGCGTCAGGCGCTCGTCGCCGCTTTCCAGACGTTCCAGCGCCCCGATGTGCTTCTGCTCGTGCTTCCACGGGAAGCCCACCGAAACGATGTGACCGCCGTCGAGCGATTTCAAGCTCTTTTTCGTCGGCTTGAATGGCCGCACCTGCATGCACAGGATGTAGGCGGACCGCTCATAGGCTTTCCAGAAAAGCCCCTCCTTGTAGAGGATGATGCGATCCGTGTTTTCGGCCTCCGCACGTATGAAATCCTGGCTTGTCATAGCTTTTTTCGGCGTTTTGTACCCTGTTTTCGTCGTTATGGGCTGAAAAATGCGCAAACGCAATTTTCAAAAAATTTTTTCGACCGGCTTCGCCGGTAAGTACATCCTCCGGCTGCAAGCCGGAGGAAATAATCAAATGAATCGAATGAAACGAATGCGGTCGCTTCGCTCCCTTATTATTCTTGGACGCAGCGGACCGGGTACCCGCTGCCTCGGAAGCTGAGGTACTGCAGGGTCGCGAAGTCTGAGGAGAAGACCAGGCTATAACCGTGCGACGCGCCGAAGGGCGACGCCGACCAGTAATAACCGTTGCTCCTCTCATTGTATATGGCCCCCGATGCGATGCTGCGGTAGCCCGATGTGGGATAATATGCCGCCTTATCGCCCGCAATGCCGTTGGGCTTCATGTAAAAGTACCAGCCGTTAGCCGCCGTAAAATCAGAGCTGTTGACTGTCCCGTTGCCGTCGACGTCAACCGCATTGTCCTGGCTGAAGAGGTCCCACGTACCGTTTACGGGAAGCCGCCATCCCGGAGGGCAGGGATCGAAGAGGCTTTTGCCCGAATCGGAGGTATACCAAGTCGGATTGTTCCATTGGATAATAGGCGAAATATAGGGATTCTCCCGAACCCAGTCGCTGCTGCCGGAGTAGTAGAAGCTGTAAGGACGCTTCACTCCCATATAGAAATAGGCCGTACCCGCACTGCGCTCGATGCAGTCGTTGTTCGAGGCCGTGAACGTAGTCTGCGGATTACCCTCGATATCGTACAGCGTAGTGCTCGAATGCGGGAACGGATCCTTGCGCCCGAACTGGTAGTAGAAACCGCACGAACCCGCATAATCGGAGTTATTTGCAGCCGAAGCGCCGAGGTTGCGATCCATGATATATTTATTGGCGTACTCGGTATCCCAGACATTGGTTCCGGTGCTGTTGCCTGCATAGCGGTGTACGTGTCCTCCCTCCACGGGATAGGCGTAGACGCCCTCCTGCCAGGCGGTCGTGTATTCCGGCTTGTAGTCGGTGATCCACAGGTGCCAGCTCCAAAGATATTCATCCTTGCCACCCGTCTTTTTTCGAACGCCGATCACCACGTTGCCAAAAGCTCCGTCGATCGGTTTGAAGTAAAAGAACGATTCGCCCGTACCCGAATAATCGGTATTGCCGTCGGCAACGGAACCGTCTTTCGAACAGAAATTGATGAGCCGCATGGGCTGATCCTGCCAGATGACCTCGGCCACCCATTCGGTAGTGGCTGAAAGCGTGTTGTCGTCCGTGAGGTCGAGCAATCCGTCGCTGCTGCCCCAGAATTTGTTGATGCGCGTGATCGGCACCGAATAGAGCGTCTGCACGTCGCCCTTGAGCGGGTTGATCAGGTAGGAGTTCGATTCGGCCAGTTCGACCTTGCCCATATCCTCCACACGGTTGTCCGCCGATGCGTCCCCCTTGTCGGAAATAGTGATGGGGAGCACGTAATGGCGGTTGGGAATGATATTGAAGTCATTGGTCATATTCTGTCCCAGATAGAAGCGGTAGCGCAGCGGCGTATGCCGGGTGGCGTCCTCGGCCATGATTTCGAGGAACGTGGCATAGACCGGAGCATCCACGTTCTTCTGGCTTTCGAGCGACGAGCCGTTCTCCCCGCGGCGATTACGCGGCAGATAATAGATCAGTTCCTTCATTGGCTCCCCGGCTGCGATTTGGCAATCTTCCACCTCCCAGTCGATGAAGCCGGCTTCGGCGGCCGTAGGGCTGGGCGCCGAAGCATCTGCGTAGAGTTGATCGACGTAAAACTGCCTGTCGGGAACATTACGCAGCTGCACGGAGTTGATCTGCACGTTGGAACCATCCTTGTTGGTCAATCGCAACGTCAGTTTGGCGATATTGCGGAAGAGCTGGCAGTCCAGCGCCGAAGTAGCGGAAGTGACCGGCACGACGCAATTCATCAGCAGGTCGTTGGTTCCGGCGTTGTACATATCCTCCTGCGTGCGGATGTTCTTACAAAGGACTTTCAGTTTTTCCAACGTCGTGGCATTGCCCAACATCGCGCTGAAACCTTCGGAGTACGTGTTGGCGAGCACCACGCATTTATATTCGATCCCGGCAGGAGGCAGGATGATCGGAACAGCCATACCATCCGAGAACTCGCTCATCACATAGTAACGGGGCGAGCCGATCATCAATCCCCGATCGTTGTACTCCAGCAACCAGAAATCCGTCACTTCATAGTCGGCGGCGGTGCCTTCCTCAATGTCGTCCGTAATGGCCCGTGAAGAGGGCATACCGTTGGATTCGGGGACAGCGCGAAGCGACACCCCGACCATCGCTTCCCGCCCTTGATCCGTGATTGTCTGCGGGCCGAGCGGGTCTTGCGTACAAGACGCTGCCGCAAAGAGCGTCAGACACAAAAAACAAGTTTGCAATGTGTTCATATATTCGATTTTTTAATATTTACTTTTCTGCTCAGATGATTTGCTCCGGGACCTCCACCAACTCCCAGTCGTCGCCGTTACCGACGATCTGCCATGTTCCCAGCGTGACCGTATATTTCGGGGTTTCGATCGTTCCGCCCTCGGAGCCGCCGTCCTCCCAGTCGTTGCCCGTCTTGTCGAATACATCTACCTCCAGATTGATATAATTGGAGCTGATGATGACCCGGAAAAGGTAGGTGTGCTGCGGCAACATCTGGCGCATCTCCTCCCGCGCCGTCAGAGGCAACCGGATAGGGATATTGTCGCGCGTGCCCTGCTTCAGGATACACGTCATATAAAGGTAATCGCTCTCCCGAAGATTGCCCACTGCGGTCGTCTTGAGAATCCCAGCGACCTCGGTTTTAGGAGCGTAGATGGCCGGAACGATGGCAACCTGATCGCTTTCGAGAGTTTGGTAATAGAGCGGATTGCCCTTGGCATCGGTCTCACTTTCGGTTCTCCGGTCTGTCAACCCGACGGCGAGCACGCCCTCCTTGCTGGCCTCGATCTGCCGGGAACCCGGAAAGACCTTGACAGCCTCATTGGCAGCACCGGCGCCGACCAGTTTGAGGTCGGAGATCTCGAACGCATCGACCGAAGGATTATCCGCTTTATAGAAGTCGATCCCGATCATGGTGCGGTACTCCATCATCGGAGTAGCCATCGAAATACGTCCGTAGGGGCCGATCACTTTGCTTTCGGGCAGCTTCGAAGCGACGAATTTATCGGTTCGGGGATTGACACTGAACGACCCGTCGGGGTTGTTCTTGACACCCGGAGAGACGAAAATCAGATAGTAGGTACCGCTTAGCCCATTCAGCCCCGCTGTCGCGTCTGTAACCGGATTGGTTCCATCGTCATCGAGCCGACACGCCGTCAATTCCGCAATGCCGCCGTCCGGTACCGCTTCCTTCAGATAGTAGGTCCCCGTCCGGGCGAACAAAAACTGATTCGTATTTTCGAGCGCATGGTAGGCCATGATCCGATAAGTGGTTCCTGCCGTGACCGGCTCTCCGACACGGGTGTCGATATCGAAGCGCACCGGAGCGTCCTCCTGCTCCGACGCCAGCGGCTCCTCTTGCGAACAGCTGAGAAGCAACGCTCCGACGAGCAGGCAGCCCATGATCCGAAATAAGTTTTTCTGTTTCATGATCCTTATAGTTCCAATTCGAATTCTACCGTCTCCCATGTATTGTCCACACCCACGGGCGTGAAACGCAGCGTATTGTCCAGCGTCAGGCTGTAGATGTAGCGTTTGCCCGTTTCGAACTCCGAAACCGTCACCTCACCCTCGCCGGACAAATTCCTCATCCTATTCGGAATCGGGAATGTCGTTTCAGCCGGTTTGCCGTTGAAAACGAACGACAGCGTGAAATCCCCGTCTTCGTAGCCAGCCACGGGCGGCATGATGATGTGGAATTTCAGATCCGTCGTTTGCAGTCTGGTTCCGGGTCTGACAGTTAATGTTTCCGACTTGTTTTCATCGCTCAGGATCAGAGTACGGTTCACGAGATTCATGCTCCCGGAGGTATGGATCCGCCCTTTTTTATCGGTCAGGGTTATCGATGTAAGGTCTACGCTGCCCGTGTAGAGACACTTCATCCTTATCTCCAGACAGGTCATCGCATGACTGAATGCCAACGGAACGTCGACGCTGGCCCCGGATAACTGCTCACCTGTGAATTGTAAGGGTTCGGCCCACATCCAATCCGAGGAACCGCTTTGAAACGGCACGGCCGTCGGCTTGAACGCCGATTGATCGCCCGCAACTTGCGTACGTGGATAGTAGGCGTAAATATCTACAGGAGTATGCTGTTTAACATGCAGAACGTTATGCGGCTTGTCGTCGAAAGTATATTCCCACTGCTGTCGGTACTCGTCTTCGTCCGTAGTCACGGCATAGAGCGCGACCCGCATATTCTCGTAGTCATTCATGGCGGGGATGAAAGCCGACGGATCATCTTCGTGCTTACATACCCACATGCCGAACAGATATGCGTCGGTGCGGGACGGAAAAACGCTCCCTTCCACAGCGGCACGGGTCCGGGGCGCCCCGTCCGTGCGGATGCCCGCCGTGAAGTCGAGCCGTACGACCTCCGACTCCGCGGCCGGTCGCTCCATTGCAGGCTCTTCGGAGCAGGCCCCCGACATCAGTAAACCGAGCAAGAGGACACCGACGCCCCCTGCATGCCTATTGTTAGTTTTCGATGGAACTATATTCATAAATCAACCGATTTTATCTGTTTCTATCCCCCGTACAAACAGGGAATCTTGTAACCGGAAAGGGAACATTCAACCCCGTCCGGTCTTTTCCCGAATGGCGAGCGGCTTGCGCAGCGCTGCGGCTACTGGATGGTACCCGAAGTCTCGCCCGCATCGACCCAATCGGTGATGGTGGCTGAAGGAACGATCTGCGTACCGATGAAGGTCAGCGTCACCAGATGGCTCACACCGGCGCCTCCGGCGGTAATGTCCGTGCTCGTACTCTTCAGAGTCACCGACGTCTTATAAGTAACCCCAGCCGCCACGATCTCTATATCCAAGCCTGTTTCTCCCGCCTGACACAACAAACTGCCGATCTCCACACCCGATTTCTGAATGGCATAGTTGCCGCTGAACCCGATGGACTGGTCCGCATTGCCTGTAAAGGTCAGAGCGCCCGTCGCAAGGTTCAGCGACGCCTGCGTGCGGCAGTTGGTGATCTTGACGGAAGAAGCATAGATACCGTCGCCGAAACCATCTCCCTTTACCAATTTGAAGCGCACCTGTTTGAGCAGGTGATTGAAAGAGAACTCCGGCTGGGGCTGCGTCGTTCCGGCGCTGACCTTACCGATGCCACTGACTACGTTAGCATACATAATATCCTGTGTTCCGTCGATGGTCCACGCGACGGTCGGTGCGGCACTTGCGGTTCCTGCCGTGTAGTCGCTGGCGCCGACAATCGGGCTGTAAGCATAGAAATACAGCTTCTCCGCATCGGCGGGATAGTACTGCGTATTCGTAAAGCTCAATTTGCCTTCAGCATCGGAATTTACCGTCTCGTTGTCGAAGTAGGCATTGCTGTAATCGGATGACGGAGCCGCTGTCCCTCTATAGGCGGTCACGGCGAACAGATCTTCCGTATTCTTCGGAAACGTCGTTCCGCTAACGGGACCGCCCGGCAATGCGGCACGGCTGGTAGCGCTCATACTCAGACCCGCCGTGGGCACGATGGCCGTCTGTGTGCCGGCCGGAGCAGGAGTTATACCGGATTCCTCCTTGCTGCACGATAGCAGAGCGGCCATGCAGAGGAAAGATGCTATGATATTTGTCTTTTTCATCGTTCAAACAATTTAGAAAATGATTACTGGATATCGACGCCCGCGTCATCGCCCTTGACCCAATCGGTAATGGTCGCCGTAGGCACGATTCCGCTGCGGTGGAAGGTAAGCGTAACCTCATGGCTGACACCGGCCTTGCCGGCATCGGTGCCGGTAAGCGTAACCGTTGCGTCGGCATACGTCACACCGCCGGCCGTAACACTGACGGTGAAGCTCGTACCCGGCTCGAACATCAGACAGCCGGGGACAGAAGCACCCGCAGCCGTGATGGTAGTGCTGTTGCCGGAGAGCGTGAGCGATTGGTCGGCATCGCCGCTGAATTCCAGCGTACCATTCACCACATTCAGCGAGGCTGAGGTCTTGACATTCTTGACGACGATCTGCGAGACGACCGTATTGCTACCTGCGTCGAACGTAGCCCCAGCCTTTACCTTGAACGTGATCTTTTTCAGCAGATGGCTGAACTCGAATGCCGGATGCGTTTGCGTTTCACCGTTGGCGACGCCGCCGAAGCCGTTGTTGTTGGTGACTTTCCCGGTCATAATATCCTCCTGTCCCGTGATGGTATAGGTCACAGACGGCTTGGTCGTGCCGTTGCCGTTCGAGTAAGTCCCGTTCGCAGCGGGGGCATAGGCATAGAACCAAAGCTTCTGCGCGTTCGTACCCGTCGGCGGATAGTATTTCGGCGTAGCGAGGGAGAGCGTGCCGTTCGCAGCGCAGTTCACCTGCACGTTTTCGAAAGCTTGGGCGCCGTCCGCCGTCCAGTTGTCGGTAGGTTCGGTCGCAGCTTCGAAAGCCGAAAGCCGGAATACATCATTACCTTCGGTGAAAGAGAGTCCTTCCACGGCGGCGCGGCTGATGACATTATGCTCTATGCCGGCGCTTGGAACGATAGCGACACGCGCATCCCCGGTGCCGCTCCCCATATTCTCTTCTTTGGAGCAACTTGCCAAAGCCGCAAGTGCCCAAACGGATATGAATAGTTTTTTCATCGTCTCTGTAATTTTATCGGTTATGTATGTTATTCCACCTCGGCCGAGCCGCTGCCGCGTGTCCATTCGGCGACCGTAGCCGTCAGGCTCAAAGACTGCTGCTTGAACGTTAGGGTGATGGTGTAGGCTTTGCCCTCCACGAAGTTCGTGTCGTCGTCGATGGTGGCCGTCACACGCTCGAACGTCGCACTCGAAGTTTCGATCCGCAGCGTGACGGTGTTGCCCCGCATGGGCCTGATCATGACGGGCTCGCCGACAACGGCAGCCGTCGTGGAGATTTCCTTGTCCGCAGGAATGCCGGGAACATCCAATGTCGCAACCGCGGCATAGGTCACGGCATCGGCCGTCAAATCAATTCCGGTGGGCAGTTCCGCATTCAGGACGGAGATCTTTCTGATCGTCGTTCCGGCGGCCAGCGAAGCGTCGGCCACGACCTTGAACTTGAGCTGGGTGCTCTTGTGTGCGAAGTGCAACACCTTGCCCGTATTGTCGTTCTTCGAACCGCTGATCGGCCCGGCGAGCAGGACATCCACCGTACCGTCCGTATTGGAGAACGTTACGGCGCCGTTCGCAGGCGCTCCGGCAGGCTGCCACGCCTTCATATAAGTCTTGACGCCATTGTTGGCATCGTATGTCTGGGGGTCTTTCAAAACCGCCGACTTCACATCCGTCGAGGCCGTGATGTCGGCTGTCGTGTACCACTCCGCAGCATTACCGTATGCCGGAACACCGCTCGTTTCCCAGCCGGCCACGCCGGCCGTAAAGGCCGTGCCCGTTTCCACGACGGCACGACTGTCGGAAGCGATAGAGGCCGCGGCAATGCCGGCGTTCAACACAATGGGCACATCGTCGCCCAACGGGACGTTTCCGCCCTCGCTTTTGGAGCAACCTGCCAAAGCGGCGAGAGCCAATATGGATATGATAATGTGTTTCATAGATTTCGGTTTTGATCGATTACTGGATTTCAGCGCTGCCGGCGGCAGTCTTCCAATCCGACACCGTAGCCGTCAGTTCGATACCGGCCTGCCCGAAGGTCAGCGTGATCTCGTAGGCATAACCGGCCAGCACTTGATCGGTCGAGACGGTTACCGTCTTATTCGCATAGGAAGCGTTGTTGGTGGTGATGTCGACCGTGAAAGTCTTGGATGCGACCGGTTTGATCATCACGGCATCGCCTACGGGGTCTCCGGCTGTGGCATTGCTGATTTCCTTCGAGCCGTCAATATTGGGGACCGTCAGATCAGCGGCAGCGGCATACGTTACGGCACCGTCGTCATCGATTCCTTTCGCAAGGTCGAAACCGGTAGGAAGCTGCGCATTTTTAATCGTGATGCTTTCGATTTTGGTACCCTCGGCCAGACCCACGCCCTTCTTGACCGAGAATTTGATCTGGGAAGCCATGTGCTTGAAAGCGAGCGGTGTGTTGACTTTGCTGGTTTTACTACCCGAAACGACAGGGGCCAACAGGACATCCACCGAACCGTCCGTATTTGCGAATGAGACCGTATTGCCGGTCGAGAACGTACCTGCCGGACTCCATGCCTTCATGTAGGTCGTTTTACCGTCCGGGGCATAATAGCGCTGCGAGGTCCAAGAGACGCTTTGGGCAGTTTCATTGGCCGTCGTAGTGATGACTTCGAGATCGTCGCTGCCTCCCCAGCTGGGAGTCTCAGCATAGGTCGGAGCACTTGCGGCCTCCCAGCCGGCAATGCCCGCCTTAACCTCGGAGCCGGAGCTGATAACCGCCCGCGAGATTACATTTACACCCGCACCTAACTCGATAGGCACGAGAGCTTCATTATCGTTGTTCCCGGCATACTCCTTGGAACAACCTGCCAGAACCGACAGTCCCAGTCCCAGCAATAAAGTAAGATTCCTTTTCATGTCTGTATGTTATTTGAGAATTATTTGTCAATCAAATCACGGTTCCGGAGCCGGAGCCGCTTTCCCATGCCTCGACCGTAACCGTCAACGCGATCTCCCCGCCATCGGGTAACAGGAGCGTAAGATCGACCGTACCCCCTTCATCGGGCAGTTGTCCCAACTGCTCACTGAGATCCTGCGGCATGGTCGTTTCTTCCCTGCCGTCCGTGTGACGCACCGTCGCTGTAACGAGGTTCTCACCACGCCAGCCGAAGACAGACATATCCGCAGAGTAGAACCCGTCCGTTTCGCTCTTAACGGCAGCCGTCACTTCACCTGTAGGCTCTCCGGCGTCACAGCCGTTGATCAACCTGACCGAAGGGACGATACCCGTCATGCGAACATTCATTTCGGTGATGTCGTCGATATAATCCGGAGCGATCCGAAAATGGAGCCGCTTGACCGTATTCTTCGGGCAAAGGGTAATTTCGGTAGGACGATTTCCCCTCTGCACCGAGACATCCTTTGTTCCGATGCAGAAGACTTTGCCCACATGTTGGAGCGTGTTGGTCTCCGTGTCTATGCTGGCCTTCATGCAGTGCTCCTGCCACGATTCCGAACGGTGGCAGTCGGCATTCGCGCAGTCGCTATTCGCGGCGAGTATCGTGTACGTTCCTGCGGGAACCCGGCATTCGTGGCCCGCAGCGACACAATCTATCGCTCTATGAAGCGAACCGTCCTCACCGTAGAGCCACAGGCGACCTCCGGCGACACTCTGTCCGTCGGGCCAGACCAGATTGATCTTCAGCACACCGTCTGCGGGGCGCTCGGAAAGTTCCCGTTCGGCGCATCCGACCAAAGCCGTCACCGACAGCAACAATCCCCCGACATATCCTGTTATATATGGTATCTTTCTCATAGTCGCTATTTTCTATTGCCTTTGCCGAACCGGTAATACAGCGAGGCTTTGATGCCGGTCACGCCCCAGTGGTTGTCCGTTCCCTTGCGTTCGAGGAAGTAGTCCGGAGCTTCGTGTACGTACTCTTTCATTCCGGCATGACGATAGCCGCCGCGGATGCCTACTTCCAGCCCGAAACGGTCGGAGAACGGAATAGCCGCGCCTACCGAGAGTCCGGCCCCCCAGAGTTTACCCGTCGTACCGTCCAAAGCCGTACGGCTGTTCTGCACGTCGTAGTCGCCGACCTGCCCGTAAGCGCCGAGGTAGAACCAGCGGAAGCAGCCGTCGCCCCTGAACCACCAGCGAGGCTCAACGCTCCACGCAGAGATCCCATAGAAACAACCGTTCCCGTAGCTTCGCTTCATGTAGTCGCCCGTTGCGGATAACGACCAGCGCTTTTTGAAGAAATATTCTATTTCGAGGTTCGGGACGAACGTGTAATGTTTGAAGTCGGGCATGACACCGGCCCAATACAGCAGGTTGGTCTTCACAGCCAGCAAAGGACGGAACTCCCGTTTCTCCCGAACAGGCGAAACAGGCGCAGGTTCGGGCTGTGCGACGACAGCTTGCCGAGGCTGTTCCGGTTCGGCGGCGGGTTGCTCCGCAGCAGACTCCCCGACGGATTGCTGCGGTTGCGGAGTTTCGGTTTGTCCTACCGTATAGGAAAGCGTGACGCAGGAACGGCGCAGTGAAGGAAAGACGTGCTCCATAAGATAATTGTAGGGCACGCCGCCGCGAAGCATACCCAACCGATGTTTTCGACCATCGATAACATGATTGTTTTCGTCGAAAATCCACTCCGGCGTATTGCGAAGCACGTCAAGGACTTCGTCCTTGTAGGGAATATCCTGCGCTGCGACCTGCGATTCCAACCCCGCCCAATCGATACCGTGCGATTGGACGGTAAGAAGCGATTCGGGAAAGTCGACCTGTGAACGGATATACTCCAGCAGGCGTTTGGCGCGGTTCTCGGACAGACGTTTGTTGGCTACGGTAATGCCGTCCGGAGAGCTGTACGCATCCAGACGGAGCGAAACGAGATGACGGACAGAATCTACGGACTCGGCATTGAAGCGACAGATAAAACGCTCCAGGGTGGCCTTGTTATTACACAAGGAGCAGTCTATGTCGGACCGTCCCCGATGATAATACACGACCGTCGTATCAATGGAGGATTGCCCCCATGTTGTACCGAATAATAAAATACCGACAATCAGAGTCAATAAATTTTTCTTCATATTATTGCTATAGCTTCTCTATTTCGTTTTATTCAAATAGCTGTAATTCAGCACGAAAATCCCACTACTCATCTTGAAACTAAATCGTAGCAGATTATTCGTTGGTTTTTTTCTGGACAAGAAAAAATCAGGATATAAATCCTGATATATCTGTTTTGAAGTAGGGACAACGCGTTGGTGGTAAAATCTTTGAATATTTTTTTGCAAATACAATCGAATATCATTATCTTTGCCGTTAGAAATCAACGTTTTAACCAACGTTTAAGCTTTGTACAAAGCATATTTATAATTGCTGTAATATCAATTTCTCATTTTTGTCGAGCGCCTATGCGGCGTTTTTCTTTCTCGTCCACAGCCTGTTGAATGAGTGGATGGTTGCGCCGGAATTTATCGAACGTGTCGCGTGAAAGGTTGTACAGACGACAAATATCGGTTACTGTTTTATCCTGATTCAACATTTGGACGATCGAGCGTTCGTTCTTGACCAGCACATTGAGTTTCGTGTAGCTGCCTTTGCGACGCCCCAAGGTCACACCTTCGGCCTTGCGCAAGGCCAACGCCTCTTTGGTGCGCATCGAAATCAGATTGCGCTCGATCTCGGCGACCAGCCCGAAGGCGAAACACAGCACCTTGCTGTTGATCGAGTTGTCGAACGTGTAGCCCTCTTTGGTCGTGTAGAGATTGATCTCCTTCTTGAGGCATTTACCCATGATCGCCATAACGTCGGTGAGCGTTCGGCTCAAACGCGAGATCTCAGTGACGACCAGCGTATCGCCACGCTTCATCCGCCGCAACAAAGCTCCGAGCTTACGGTCACGTTCGTTTTTGCGACCGCTCACGACCTCTGTAACCCAACTGTCGATCGTCCACTCTTTACTTAGGGCGAAACGCCTGATTTCATCTTGTTGGTTGGCAAGATTCTGTTTGCCCGTGCTGACACGTAAATAACCTATTATCATATTTTCAACTGTTTTTACCGAGGCAACGGCGCCTCTTCGGGCATAAAGGTACTTTGGGAATTCGGGCCGATAGGAACAGTCTGAAAGGATCGAATGTGCGGGCCGCCAAATAAATAAGCTCGTTGCAATAATTCTGAGTAACATTTATGAATAAACAGTGAATCTTTATTATAAGGCATATGCAAACTATCTAAACGCTGAAAATATATCTATCAAAAGCGTATCTTTGTCATTGATATTTCTGCGAAATGTGTTTAGTTATAGGCATAAAACTTATATGAACAAAAGACCAGCCAGCCCTGAATCAATAGCGAATTTGATAAATAACTCGCAACAGACCATCCGGAATTATGAGCAACTTCTGGCGGACGTAGAAGAAGCAAAGGCCATCCTCCAAGCAACTCCCAATAGCAATAAATCTTCTTTGGAGTTCTTGCAGTTGACATTTGAAATATTAAGCGGAGGAACTGCCGGAATGCATGAATGCACCATTGGGTTGTGTCGGATATTGCAGGCTTCGAACGTGTATGAGAAACGCTATCATATGCAAACTATTAATTTGAACCAATTTGAATGGTGCAAATATTTGTTGGGGAAGGCTGAGACAGGGGTATTTGCACAATATTGCAATCTATTTTCGGAATGTACAGATAACGAGACATTAGCTTATATTTATGACATACGAGACAGCATACGATCTCTTGGAGCCAAGTGCAATTCCAAACTTCGAAACATTACTGCTCATTATGATAATCCTCTAAATATTTATCTGGGACTGATATTGCTAAACAGCGAAGATGAATATGTACAACGACTTAGTGATCAGATGGAAATATTCGATAAGATTATACTTTTGGTCAAGTCTATCTTTAACGCGATAAAATCTCGTATCCCATCTGAAAAGGCAATTCCCAATCATAAATCTGTGTCTGAAATAGACCTGCAAGCTCTTATCAACAATCAAATAGCCAAAGCCCTGCACAAAACCGAATTGCAAAAAACAATTGATGAGCAATTGTCAACAGCATGGAATGAAATAGAACATCTTGGAAAAGATTATCATCTGTGTCAAAAAACGATTGAATTCTTTCAGCGGCAAAACATAGATTCGTCTATCGTACAGAATATGTTATCCTTGTTAGAATTTCAGTGGGCCGTGACCTTTATGCGTTCGGATCTCACTTGTGCGATGAATAGTTATCTGAATGCATCAACGATGCTTGATGGATCCGTGTGCCTGCATCGAATCTACATGATAGAGACAGCGGCCCTGACACACCTTTACGGATATAAAGAAGAATATCGACAGAAGAGCATTTGGTACAAGATCAAAAAGATTGCCGAATTTACAGCTATTCAGGACTCAACTCAAATCGAGCATCGTTTATCCGAACATACGGTAATCTTGAATTGCAACCGACGTAACCTGTATACACATTATTGGGAAAACGGTTCATCAAATATTAGTAAACGATGGCAGGATTTTCAAAAAATGGATCATGCCAAAGAATTATACCGACTTCAAAATCTCATCCTATTATGCAAAGACATCTGTTCATATACGACCTCACTGCTATCAGAAATGGATAAAAGTCAAAAAAAACGAAGCGCAGAAACAACCAGACAAATCAACGAGATGATATGTAAAATAAAGGATATAGGGGTTAAATTCAATAATCAAGATATAATAAATTCGGCTGAAAAGCTACACGCAATATTATCCAATCGCTGGTTGAAATAGATACATCTTCGAATAATAAAAGATGCGTCACAACACGACAGAGTTGCATAACCACGTTGTGACCTACATTAGAAACAAGCTGTAATTTGAAGCCGAATCAAAAGGAGCTAACCATTCGAAAATATAGCTTATAGCACCATATAACCGGTATTCTCAGGAAAACCCCGGCGGGATCACGGAAAGAAGCGACAGTCACACGATTGCCGCTTTTTTTGTCTTTATACCCGGTTTGTACTATCTTTGCTTCAATTAACGGAAACGTACCATGGCAGACAACTATCTGGAACGGAAAATGGAGGAATACCGGGCCCGGACGGCAGCGGGACAAGGCAGCCGCAGACCCCTGGCGACGCTCGGCCGACTGTTGCTGAAAAACCGCAGCCACCGCGGCTACGACGCGAATTTCATCGTCCGCGAGGACCAGCTCCGGCGCATCATCGCAGTAAATGCCAAAATCCCCTCGGCGCGGAATCAGCAGGTATTGCGGTTCCGTCCCGTATTGTCCGGCGAAGCGCAGAAAATACTGGCGCACATCCGTCTCGGAGGGGCCCTGCCCCACCTGCACCTCCCCCTGCCGGGCACCGAGCCCAATGCCTTCATCATCGTCTGCTCGACGGTCGCAGAGGACCGTTATGTAGACATCGACCTCGGCATCTCGGCTCAGAGCATGCTGCTGCAGGCGGCGGAGATCGGGCTGAACGGCATCTGCATCGGAGCTTTCGACAAGGAGCGCATCCGGCAGGAGTTCGGGCTGGAATGGGAGCCGCTGCTGATCCTCGCCATCGGCCGGGGCATCGAAAAGATCGAACTGGTGCCGATCGGCGCAGACGGCGAACGCGCCTACTACCGCGAAAACGATACGCACTACGTCCCCAAGGTCCGCCCGGAGGATTTGACCATCAAATAATGGAAACGACCGACACGCTATACATTCGCAACATGGTGTGCGACCGTTGCCGGATGGTCGTGCGGGAGTTGTTCGCCGAGCTGGGAATCGAGCCCCTTTCGGTCGAACTGGGCGTGGTGCGCACCGCGGTTGCGGTGGAAGACGAACAGCGGAAGCGGCTGGACGCACGGCTGCGGGAATTGGGGTTCGAGCTCATCGACGAACCCCGGCAGCAGATCGTCGAACGGGTGAAAGCCGAAATAATCCGGCTGGTGCACCGCGACAACGGGGCCCTGCGGGTCAACCTCTCCGACCGGCTGACCGAAGCCACGCACCATGAATACAGCCAGATCAGCAAACTCTTCTCCGAAACGACCGGGACCACCGTCGAAAAATACTTCATCGCCCAGAAAATCGAGCGGGTGAAAGAGTTGCTGACCTACGGCGAGCTGTCGCTCGGCGAGATCGCCGACCTGATGAACTATTCGAGCGCCGCCCACCTCAGCGCGCAGTTCAAAAGCCTGACGGGAATGACCCCGACCCGCTTTCGGGAACAGGCCGCAGGGCATCGGAAACCCCTCGACAAAGTATAACGGCCAAATCTTGTAAATCTATTCCATAATTCTGTAACGGCCCTGCGGCCCCGCGGCGTTACCTTTGCAATGAAGCAAAAAGGTAACGGAACCATGGAAAATCACAGCATCAAACAGACCTTTCCGGTCGCCGACATGAGTTGTGCGGCGTGCGCGGCGAAGGTGGACAAAGTCCTGAACCGTGTTCCGGGCGTAAGCCGGGCTGCGGTGAATTTCGCGGCGGCGACCGTTCTGGTGGAATACGACGCCGCGCAGTGCTCACCCGCCGCACTGCGGGAAGCCGTGCGGCAGGCCGGGTACGACCTGATCGTCGGGGCCGGGGATGCCGCCCGGGAAGCGGAAAAGGCCGCGGGCGAACGCTACCGCACACTGAAACGCCGCACGGCGTGGGCCATCGCCCTGTCGGTGCCGGTAGTCGTTGTGGGGATGTTCGGGATGGGGATGCCCTATGCCGACGAATTCATGTGGCTGCTGTCGACCCCGGTGGTATTCATACTGGGGCGTGATTTTTTCATCAATGCCTGGCGGCAGCTCCGCCGCGGCTCGGCCAACATGGACACGCTGGTGGCCGGAAGCACCGGAGTGGCCTATCTTTTCAGCATGGCGAACATGCTCTTTCCCGGATTCTGGGAAACCCGGGGCATTCATCCCCACGTCTATTTCGAGGCGGCGAGCGTCATCATTGCCTTCATCCTGCTGGGACGCCTGCTCGAAGCCCGCGCCCGCGACCACACCTCGGAGGCCATCCGCAAACTGATGGGGCTGCAACCCGCAACCGTGGTCCGTATCGGTGCGGACGGACAGCAGCACGAAACTGCGGTCGGCGAGATACGCCCCGGCGACCTGCTCCTCGCACGTCCGGGCGAACGGATCGCCGTGGACGGAACGGTAGCCGAGGGCAGCTCGTATGTCGACGAAAGCATGCTCACCGGAGAGCCCGTCCCGGCAGCCAAAGGTCCCGGCGACGCGGTGTTCGCCGGAACCGTCAACCAACGGGGAAGTTTCCGCTTCACGGCCGCGAAGGTCGGGGGCGAGACCCTTTTGGCACAGATCATCCGGCTGGTGCAGGAGGCGCAGGGCAGCAAAGCCCCGGTGCAGAAGCTCGTGGACCGCATTGCGGGCATCTTCGTGCCCGTGATTATCGGCATCGCCCTCGTCGCGTTCGCGGCATGGATGCTGTTCGATCCGGAGAACGGGTTCTCGCACGGCCTGCTGGCGTTGGTCACGGTGCTCATTATCGCCTGCCCCTGCGCCCTGGGGCTGGCGACGCCCACTGCCATCATGGCCGGAATCGGCAAAGGGGCCGAGAACGGCATCCTGATAAAAGATGCCGAGAGTCTCGAAACGGCCGTGAAAGTGGATGTCGTAGTATTGGACAAGACCGGGACGCTGACCGAAGGGCGCCCCGAGGTGACGGACCTCGTATGGGCCGGGGACGACGATTCGCACCGGAATATACTCTGCGCCCTCGAAAAACGCTCGGAGCATCCGCTGGCCAAGGCCGTCGCCGCGCATCTCGGCGCATGCGCCCCGGTGGCAGTCGAGAACTTCGAAAGCATCTCCGGAAAAGGCGTAAGCGGCACAGTCGGCGGCGTCAGCTACTACGTCGGAAACGAAACCCTGATGCACGAACACGGCATCGCCGTCGACGACAAACTCCGCACGGCGGCAGAGCAAATGGACGGGGAGGCCAAGACCGTCATCCGGTTCGCCGACGGGGAGCGGGTGCTGGCCGCAGCGGGGATCACCGACCGGCTGAAAGAACATTCGGCGGAGGCTGTCCGGGAGTTGCGCGAACAGGGCATCGCGGTCTGGATGCTCACGGGCGACGGCGAGGCGGCGGCCCGCGAAACGGCCCGCAGGGCGGGCATCGACAACTACCGCGCAGGGGTGCTCCCCCACCAAAAGGCCGAATTTATCGAAGCGCTTCAGGCCGAAAGCCATACGGTGGCTATGGCGGGCGACGGCATCAACGACAGCGCGGCGCTGGCCCGTGCCGACCTCGGGATCGCCATGGGACGCGGCAGCGATATTGCGATGGAGGCGGCCCCGGTGACGATCATCTCGTCGGAGCTCACGAAGATCGCCGAGGTCATCCGTCTCTCGCGGCTCACGGTGCGCACCATTCGGCAAAACCTCTTCTGGGCGTTCATCTACAACCTGATCGGCGTACCCGTGGCCGCCGGCGCGCTCTACCCGCTGCTGGGGGTCCAGCTCGACCCCATGATCGCGGGGGCGGCAATGGCGATGAGCAGCGTCAGCGTGGTGGCCAACAGCCTGCGCCTGAAACGCGCGAAACTGCACAAGGAAAAAACCAGTAAAAAACAACGGATTATGAAAAAGTACCAAGTGGAAGGCATGATGTGCAACCATTGCCGCATGCACGTAGAGAAAGCGCTCAACAGTCTCGAAGGCGTATCGGCGTCGGTGACGCTCGATCCGCCGGCGGCCGAGGTCCGGTTCACGGGCCGCACGTACTCCTACGAGGAGTTGCAGCGGGCTGTCGCCGAAGCCGGCGACTACCGATTGAGATCCCTGTAAGGCACTTCCGGAAACAAACGATGGCGCAAAGGTGCGGAAATCCCGAAATTATCCGTATCTTCGCGCCATCACCAATAATTACTGCGATGAGAATACAACAATAAACGGGTCGGGTTCAGTCAGACCGACGCCGTATCCGCTCGGAACGAAACATCGGTTTAACCGGTCTTCACGCAAGACCCCCATTTATTGTGTATCTATGCATATCATCGTCAGTGATCTCTCCTATCACTATACCAACCGGCAGTCGCTTTTCAAAGCGATCCGATTTTCCGTGCCGCCGGGCGGAAAGGCAGCCGTCGTCGGCAACAACGGAACGGGAAAATCCACGCTCCTGAAACTGCTCGCAGGCGAACTCACACCCGCGTCGGGCAGCGTCGTCTGCGCCGCGCCCGCCTGCTATGTCCCCCAACAGCCCGATCTGGCCGGATTGAGCGTCGCCGGGGCGCTGGGCGTCGCCGAAAAACGCGCGGCCCTGCACGCCATCTGCGCCGGAAGCACCGACCCGGCCCATTACGACGCCCTGGGCGACGATTGGGACATCGAATCGAAATGCCGTGCGGCGCTCGACGGCTGGGGACTGCATCACGTCGGTCCGGATAGCCCGGCCGACGCCCTGAGCGGCGGGGAGAAAACCAAGCTCCTGCTGGCGGGAGCGACGCTCTGCCAGCCCGAGATACTCCTGCTGGACGAGCCGACCAACCATCTCGACGAGGCGGGGCGGCGGCAGTTCTACGCCTTCGTCCGCGACACGCGGGCTACCGTAGTGGTCGTGAGCCACGACATCACGCTTTTGAACCTGCTGGAAACGATCTACGAACTCTCGCCGCTGGGACTGAAACGCTACGGCGGAAATTACGATTTCTACCGTCAGCAGAAACAAATCGAACGACAGGCCATCGAACAACACCTCGACGCCGCGCAGAGTGCTCTGAAACTGGCCCGCAGGCGGGCGCAGGAGGTCCGCGAACGGCAGGAAAAACGGGCTGCGCAAGGCGAGAAAAATAAGGACCAGGCGCCGCGCATTCTGCGCAAGGGACTGAAGGACAGCGGCGAGCGGACAGCCTCGCGGCTCCGGGACCAACACGCCGAGATCATCGGCCGCGACCGCGAAAAGATCGCCGGACTGCGCGCCATGCAGCAGCGCGAATGCCTGTTGCGAATAGATTTCGACGATGCACAGCTCCACGACGGCAAGCTGCTGGCGGAGTTCCGGGGCGTCAATTTCGCCTACCCCGGAGGCACGCCGCTCTGGGAAGGACCACTCGACGCGACGATTCGCAGCGGGGAACGCATCCGCCTGCGGGGCGGCAACGGAACGGGCAAAACCACCCTCGTAAAGCTGCTGACCGGAGAATTGCAGCCCACGGCGGGCGAAATCCGCCGGAACGGATTTTCGTATGTCTGCCTCGATCAGGAATACAGCCGCCTCGACACTCCGGCGACCGTGCTGGAAGCCGCGCAGGCGTGCAACCGCAACCATCTGGAAGATCACGAACTGAAAATGCGGCTCCACCGGGCGCTGTTTCCTGCGGAGACGTGGGACAAGGCGTGCGATACGCTCAGCGGCGGCGAACGGATGCGGCTGAGCCTCTGCTGCCTGATGATCGAGAACCACGTGCCAGACCTCTTCATCCTCGACGAGCCGACGAACAACCTCGACCTGCAGAGCCTCGGCATCCTGACCGACACGATCCGCAGCTACCGGGGCACGGTGCTGCTGATCTCCCACGACAGCCGTTTCGCCGAGGAGGTCGGCATCACGAGGACGATCGCGCTGTAAACGACGCGGGGCCGGTCATGCCGGCCCCGGTCGTCTTATGCGGAGATGGATTTCGGACGTTTCAGGTGCACCCGCACGGAGTTCACGAAAGCTCTGGCAAGCCCCTCGTCGTAGACGATCCGGTGTTTCCAGCGGTTAGCCCACCAGCGGCGGGTTTTGAACCACATGTTAGGCAGCAGTCCGGTCGGCTTCGGGGCCGAAAATTCGGGTGAGAGAATCTCGTTCAGCACCCGTTCCTTCAGTTTCGGATCGACGGTAAACGGTGGAAGCAGGGAAGGATCGAGCCCCAGCTCTTCGACACAGATGGCATTAAGACACCCCAGGAAACGGTCCATATTCGCCTCGCGGGCCAGCGCATAAAGCTCCTCCCAGCCGATCTTACCGGCATTGCGTTCGATGAAGACATACCAGTCCAGCACGTGCCGGAGCCCGATGTTGACGGCGGCGAAATGCACCGCGGCATGGCGCAGCAGGAACAGCGCGTTGAAGGGCACCGAAGGCAGTCCGACCGGCACGCCCCCGAGTTCGACTGACTCCCCGGGCTGCGCCGCGAAGCGTTTGAGCGGCTGTTCGATCCGACGATTGGAACTGTGGGTCTCGTTATTGACGAGATCGTAATGGTTTTCGACCACAATGCCGTCGAAAAGAAAGGTCGTGTGGTGCTCCTTGTCCTCGTCGATCCGCAGGCCCAGCTCGCGGGCAACGACCCGGTCGGCCTCGGGCTGACGCCCGTACAACCAGATGTCGATGTCCCCGAACGGACGGTGCGACGGAACGGGATAGGAAAGGCTCAGTCCGTAACCTTTGAGGAGCATCATCGGAAAGCCGTGTTTGTGGTAGAATGCCGCGAGGCGCGTGACAGCCGCCTCGTGACGGCGGTAGCGTTTCTCGATCTGCTCGACGTTGAAAGCCCACTCCAGCAGCAATGCCCGCGGCGGACGCAGCTCGCCGGGCAACATTTGCAATCCATCCCAAGCCACCGCCAAGACGCCCTGCACCGACGAGCGGCGGTAAATCTCGCCCCAGCATGCTTCGTCGCATCGTGCGAAAAGCGCCGTATCTTCCATCTTCCCGTGCAGCGCCGCCCGCAGCAGGGCGAACAAGCCGTTGGTCGCCGTATTCTTCATAGTCAAAATAAATTGTTGGTAAAGATAGCGATACTTTACAAAAAATCAGGCCCGGGATACCGGAAATTCGCAAAAAAACCGTACCTTCGACTGAAATTTCCCCGTGCGGAAACCGCAGGGAGGGATCAACACACAACGATATGAAAGGCATTGTCTTGGCGGGAGGCTCGGGAACGCGCCTCTATCCGATAACCAAAGGGGTCAGCAAACAACTGCTCCCTATTTATGACAAACCGATGGTCTATTATCCGCTGTCGGCGCTGATGCTCGCCGGCATCCGCGACATACTCGTCATCTCGACCCCCGCCGACCTGCCGGCTTTCCGCCGCCTGCTGGGCGACGGCTCGGATTACGGCGTACGGTTCTCCTATGCCGAACAGCCCTCGCCCGACGGACTGGCGCAGGCGTTCCTGATCGGCGAGGAGTTCATCGGCGACGACTCGGTATGTCTGGTGCTGGGCGACAACATCTTCCACGGCTCGGGCTTCACGGGAATGCTCCGGGAAGCCGTGCGGACGGCTGAAGAAGAACAGAAAGCGACGATCTTCGGCTACCGCGTCGAGGACCCTGAGCGTTACGGCGTGGCGGAGTTCGACGCCGCAGGCAACTGCCTCTCGATCGAGGAGAAGCCCGCGCATCCGAAATCCAATTACGCCGTCGTGGGGCTCTATTTCTACCCCAACAAAGTGGTCCGGGTGGCCAAATCGATCAAACCCTCGGCACGCGGCGAACTGGAGATCACTTCGGTAAACCAGGCGTTCCTCGGCGACGGGGAGTTGAAAGTGCAGACCCTTCAACGGGGTTTCGCATGGCTCGATACGGG
>OIWQ01001772.1_pt1 | contig 24577 bp, 32 predicted proteins | sample 1587571 | NCBI WGS metagenome assembly OIWQ01 (sample SAMEA3888910, study PRJEB22519) | human gut metagenome | biome: human gut; feature: human-associated habitat; material: faeces | place: Denmark | collected 2010 | reverse complement strand
ATCAGCCGGCAGGTGCGGGGGCTGTGGCAGGAGGTGCCGGCGCTGAGCGAGAGCGGCTTCGACAGCACGCTGATCGCGGCGCCGCCGGGCGCCGGGAAAACCACGCTGCTGCGGGATATGATCGCGGCGCTGTCCAACGGGACGGAGGAGCGGGCGGCGCTGCGGGTGGGCGTGGTGGACGAGCGGGGAGAGATCGCCGGGATGTACCGGGGCGTGCCCCAGCTGGACGTGGGATGCCACACGGACGTGCTGGACGGCTGCCCCAAGGCGGTGGGCATCCCCATGCTGCTGCGCAGCGCCAACCCGCAGGTCATCGCCGTGGATGAGATCACGGAGGAGGCGGACATCCGGGCGATGACGGCGGCGGCCAATTGCGGCGTGAAGCTGTTGGCCACCATCCATGCCGAGGGTGCCGAGGAGCTGCGGCGGAAGCCGCTGTTCCGGATGCTGGAGCAGGCACAGGTGTTCCGGCGGCTGGTGAGCATCACCGTGGAGGACGGGCAGCGGCGGTACAGAACGGAGGAGCTGTGACGGTACAGGCGGGCGGCGCGGTGCTGGTGCTGGCGGCGGCGGTGCTGGGGCTATGGCGATACGGCGTGCAGCGGCGGCAGCGGCGGACGCTGGTGTGGGCGCTGGCGGCGGCTATCGGCGAGATGGAGAGCGCCATCCGGTGGCAGCAGACGCCCATGATGGCGCTGCTGGAGGGGCTGGCGGCGCGGGAAACGGTGGGACAATACTTCCGGCATGTGGCGGAAATGGTGAAAGGCGGAATTACTTTACAGTTCGCATGGGAGCAGGCTTTCGAGAAAATGCCGGACGGCGAGGCTGGGGAGATACTGGCGCGGCTGCGGCTGGGAGGCGACAGGGAGCGGCTGGTGGGCGCGCTGGGGCAGACACGGCAGGAGCTGGAGGAGCTGTACCGGCGGCGATGCCGGGAGGACGGACAGAGGAGCCGGGTGACGACGGCTGCGGCGCTGTGCGGCGCGGGACTGATCATCATTTTACTGATATGAGGGACGAACCATGGATGTGGATCTGATTTTCAAGATCGCGGCCATCGGCATACTGGTGGCGGTGCTGAATCTGCTGCTGGTGCGCAGCGGCCGGGAGGAGCAGGCCATGATGACCACCCTGGCGGGGCTGGTGGTGGTCATGATGATGCTGGTGCGGCAGATCAGCGACCTGTTCCAGCTGGTGAAGTCCCTGTTCGGACTGTAGCCATGGAGACGGTGGTGCAGATAGCCGCCGTGTGCCTGGCGGCGGCGATACTGGGGGCAGTGCTGCGGCAGCACAGCCCGGAAACGGTAGCGGTGCTGGGGCTGGCGGTGTGCGCGGTGGTGGGGGTCCTGCTGCTGCGGGGGCTGGCGGAGGTGCTGGACATGCTGGAAGAGCTGGCCGCCGCCGGAGGACTGCCGGAGGGGCTGTTCACGCCGCTGGTAAAGACCCTGGGCATCGCCCTGGTGTCCCGGTTGGGCGGCGAGATATGCCGGGACGCGGGACAGGGGGCCATGGCGGCGGTGCTGGATACGGCCGGGGCCTTCGGGGCGGTGCTGGTGTCCCTGCCGCTGGTCCGGGCGGCATGGGAGCTGTTGAGGACGCTGGTATGAGAAAGAGCATGCTGATTTTGCTGCTGGCATGGTGGCTGGTGGCGCCGGCCTGGGGGGCGGAGCTTCCCCGGGAGGTGCGGGACGCCCTGCCGGCTGCGGCGGAGGAGATCACGGAGGAGCTGGAGGACCCGGCGTCCCTGTCGGAGGGGCTGTCCCGTCTGTGGGACCGGGCCTTGGGCTATGTGGAGGAGGCGGTCCGGCAGAGCATCGGCGGCGGGGTGGTGCTGCTGGCGGCGGCGGTGCTGTGCGCCCTGACGGAGGAATGCATGGACGCCGCAGGCGGCAAGGTGCACTTTGTGCCCATGGCCGGGGCGCTGGCCATTACCCTGGCGGCGGCGGGCAGCGTGAAAACCATGATGGGCCTGGGCCAGGAGACGGTGGAGGAGCTGAACACCTTTTCCAAGGCGCTGCTGCCCACCCTGTCCGCCGCCGTAGCCGCCAGCGGGGGCATCGTCTCCGCCAGCGTCCGGCAGGTGGCCACTATCTTCTTTGTGGACCTGCTGCTGTCGTTGATCCGGGGGCTGCTGCTGCCGCTGGTGTATTTCTATGTGGCCGCGGCGGCGGCGGACGCCATGCTGCCGCAGCGGCGGCTGGCGGGGATCAGCCGGGCCATCCGCAAGGGCACCGTGTGGCTGCTGACCGGGGCGCTGGCCCTGTTCACCCTGTATCTGACGGTATCCGGGGCGGCGGCAGGCTCCGCCGACACCGTGACGGCCCGGTTGGCCCGCAGCGCCGTGGGGGTGCTGCCGGTGGTGGGCAGCATCCTGGCCGACGCGGCGGACAGCGTTCTGGCCGGGGCCGGGGCGGTGAAAAATACCGTGGGCGCGGCGGGACTGCTGGCGGTGCTGGCGGTGTGCCTGCTGCCGCTGGTGCGGCTGGGGGTGCAATATCTGGTGTATAAGGCGGCGGCGTTTCTGGCGGGTATTTTAGGGGCGGAGCAGCTGACAGGGCTTATCGACGCCTTAGGCGGGGCCTTTGGCCTGATCTTCGGCATGACCGGGGCCTGCGGCCTGCTGCTGCTGATCTCCATTTCGTCGGCACTGGGGGTGGTTACCGGATGATGGACGGGATCCGGCAGTGGCTGCTGGGGATCCTGGCGGCGGCCATGGGGCTGAGCCTTCTGTATGCGCTTTTGCCCAAGGGGGCGGTGCGGGCCGCCGCCAAGGCCACCGGGGGGCTGATCCTGCTGCTGGCGGTGCTGGGTCCGGCGGCGGGACTGGACCTGTCGGACCTGACGGTGCGGTATGAGGACCTGAGCCGGGACATGGAGCAGCAGGCCGAAACCTACCGCCGGGAGGGCCAGGCCCAGCTGGAGCTTGGCATACGGCAGCGGACGGCTGCATATATATCGGAAAAAGCGGCGCAGCTGGGGCTGAGCTGCCATCCCCGGGTGGAGGTCACCTGGCGCGGCGGCGTCCCGTATCCCGGCAGCGTGACGCTGGACATGGCGGAAAACCGGGCCTTGTCCGCCATCCTGGAGGAGGACCTGGGCATTCCGCCGTCAGAGCAGCACTGGCTGGGGTAAGGAGCGTATGAAAAAGTGGAACATTGGAAATTTATGGAAGAAGTACAAATATGTGGGCCTGGTGGTGCTGGCGGGGATTCTGCTGATGCTGCTGCCGGGGAAGAAAACCGACGCCCAGACCCAGGAGGGCGGCGGGAGCTTTTCCCTGGAGGACACGGAGCGGCGGATGGAGGAGCTGCTGGGCCGGATGGACGGCGTGGGCCGGGTGCAGGTGATGCTGACGCTGAAAAACGGGCCGGAGCTGGAGCTGGCGGAGGACGCGGACGACACGGACCGGGACGGCGAGCTGCGCCGCCAGCGGGAGCCGGTGACATTGAACCGGGGCAGCGGGTATCAGGACGTGGTGGTGACCCGGGAGACGTATCCGGTGTATCTGGGGGCCGTGGTGGTGTGCCAGGGGGCAGGCAGCGGCGGCGTCCGGCTGGCGGTGACGGAGGCGGTGGCGGCGCTGACGGGCCTTCCCGCCGACCGCATCACGGTGGTGCAATGGGATTCATGACAGGAGGGACGGACATGAAGAAAAGATGGAAAAAGCCGGCGGTGGCGGCGGCCGTGCTGCTGCTGGTGTGCGCGGCGGTGTACATGAACTGGCGCTATACCGACAATATCCAGAAAAACGCCGGAAAGACCCTGGGCCAGACCACCATGGTCAGCTCCCAGGACGGGGAGAAGGGGCAGGAGCCTGCCGCCGCCCCGGCGGAGGACGACTATTTCGCCACGGCCCGGCTCAGCCGCAAGCAGGCCCGGGACAACGCCATCAGCATGCTCAAGGAGGCGGAGGGTGATGAAAACGCCGAGCAGAGCGTCCTCAACGAGGCATCCCAGACCCTGCAGGTGCTGGCTGCCTATACCGTGGCGGAGTCCCAAATCGAGAGCCTGGTGACGGCCAAGGGCTATGCCGACTGCGTGGTGTTCATGGGGGCCGAAAGCGTCAGCGTGGTGGTGGCCCCGCCGGAGGGCGGCCTGACTGCCACCGACGCCGCCCGCATCAAAGACATCGTCATCAGCGAGACGGACTATACCGCCGAACAGATCAAGATCATGGAGGCAAATTAATAGTTGTATTTCCCGGGGAGAAATGGTATACTATCTTTATATTGGGACTCTATTGAGAATACAAATGAGGAGTTTTGCAAGCTATGGCTGATAATAAAGAATACATGACCCATCAGGAGAGCATGGGTACCATCCAGATCTCTGAGGACGTGGTGGCCTCCATCGCCACCTCCGCCTGCCTGGAGGTGGAGGGCGTGGGTGGCCTGATGAACGCCAACGTCACCGACTATGTCACCGGCAAGAAGATGACCGCCAAGGGCATCCGGGTGGAGATGGACGGCGAGGGCATCGTGGTGAATCTGTTCATCCTGCTGCGGTACGGCTGCGCCGTGTCCGAGGTGGCCCAGAAGGTCCAGAGCAGCGTGTTCGCCGCCCTGGAGGGCATGACCGGCTTCCAGGTCAACGCGGTGAACGTTCACGTGGGCGGCATCAGCTTCGACTGAGCCGGCCAAATCCAGAGAGAGAAAAGGAATTTACGACTATGACGCGGAATACGGCACGGGAGATCGCCACCCATCTGGCGTATGAGCTGAGCTTTACGGACCTGCCCGTTCAGGAATTCCTGGACCGGCAGCTTTCCCGGGAGAATTTTGCCGCCCGGGCGGAGGAGTGCGGCCTGTATGCCGACACCCCCAACGACAAGCAGGAGAAATACATCCGCCGCCTGGTGTCCGGCGTGGCCGAGCACGCGGCGGAGCTGGATGCCTATATCGAGCAGTACGCCAAGGGCTGGCGCTTTGAGCGCATCTCCCTGGTGGCCTCCGCCATCATGCGGGTGGCCATGTTCGAGATCCTCTATATGCCCGATATCCCCCACGGGGTGGCCATCAGCGAGGCGGTGAACATCGCCAAGGGCTATGAGTCCCCGGAGGTGGTGAAGTTCATCAACGGCATCCTGGGCAGCTTCCTGCGGGCGGAAGTGAAGGAATGACCCACACCAGGCAGGGCGCGGCAGCCCTGCCTTGTTTTTGATGCCGTGCGAAAGGAGGGGAGCCGCCGGTGGACCATATTTACGCCGTGTCCGAGGTCAACGGACTGATCAAGGACCTGATCGACGGCACGCCCCAGCTGTCGGGACTTTACATCCGGGGCGAGCTGTCCAACTATAAGATCTATCCCTCCGGCCACCACTACTTCACCCTGAAGGACGGACAGAGCGCCCTGCGGTGCGTGATGTTCAAAAGCAGCGCCCTGAAGCTGCGGTTCCGGCCGGAAAACGGCATGCAGGCGGTGGTGTTCGGCCGGATCAGCGTGTTCCCCCGGGACGGTGCATATCAGCTGTACTGCACCCAGCTGTCCCCGGACGGGGTGGGGGACCTGTATGTGGCCTTTGAGCAGTTGAAGCAGAAGCTCCAGCAGGAGGGACTGTTTGACCCCGCCCATAAAAAGCCCCTGCCGCCGTATCCCCAGCGGATCGCCATCGTTACCAGCGGCGCTGGGGCGGCGGTCCATGACATGATCCGCATCCTGCGGCGGCGCTATCCCATCGCCAAGGTGCTGCTGCTGCCGGTGCGGGTCCAGGGGGCGGAGGCCCCACCGGAGATCGTGGGCGCCATCCGGTACGCCAACCGCTGGAAGCTGGGCGACGTGCTGATCACCGGCCGGGGCGGCGGGTCCATGGAGGACCTGTGGGCCTTCAACGACGAGCGGGTGGCCCGGGCCATCTACGCCTCGGAGATCCCGGTGATCTCCGCCGTGGGACATGAGCCGGATGTGACCATCTCCGACTATGTGGCGGACCGGCGGGCGTCTACGCCCAGCAACGCCGCGGAGATCGCCGTGCCGGATATGGCGGAGCTGCTGCGGTATCTGCGGGGGACGGAGAACGGCATGGCCCAGAGCGTGCTGCACCGCCTGGAGCGGGAGGAGCGGCGGCTGAAAGCCCTGGCGGAAAAGCGGGTGCTGACGGACCCCCTGGCCTTTGTTCAGGACCGGCGGCTCCAGCTGGATTATATGCAGGACAAGATGACATCGGCGGCCCGGACCCACTGGGACCGGGAGGCCCGGCGGTTTGCCGGGACCGTGGCCAAGCTGGACGCCCTGAGCCCGCTGAAGGTGCTGGGCCGGGGCTATGCCATGGCCCGGACGGAGGAGGGCGGCATTCTGCGCAGCAGCGACCAGGTGCAGCCCGGCGATCGGATACGGCTTCGCCTGGCCCAGGGGTCCCTGGGCTGCCGGGTGGAGGAAGTAGAAGGGGAGGAGACCCATGGCAAAGAAAACCTTTGAGGAGAACATGGCCCGGCTGGAGGAGATTGTGGCGCTGCTGGAAAAGGGCGACGCCCAGCTGAGCCAGTCCCTGTCCCTGTTCGAGGAGGGGACGAAGCTGGCGGCGGCCTGCCGCACGGAGCTGGACAAGGCCGAGCAGCAGGTGGTGCGGCTGATGAAGGGTCCCGACGGCGCGCCCATTGAAAATGAATTTGTAAGTGAGGAATGACCATGGAATTCAAGCAGCAATATGCGGCCTATCAGCAGGCCATTGAGCAGTATCTGGAGGGGATTTTCAGCCAGGACAAGCCCTATGGCCGCCTGCAGGAGGCCATGCGTTACAGCATTCTGGGCGGCGGCAAGCGCATCCGCCCGGTGCTGACCCTGGAGTTTGCCCGGCTGGGGGGCATCGACTGGCATCTGGCGCTGCCCTATGCCTGCGCCCTGGAGCTGGTACACAACTATTCCCTGATCCATGACGATCTGCCCTGCATGGACGACGATGATCTGCGCCGGGGCCAGCCCACCACCCACAAAAAGTTCGGCGAGACTCTGGCAGTGCTGGCGGGAGACGCACTCCAGCCGGAGGCCTTCCGGCTGATCGCGGAGGCTCCCTGTATGTCCGACGGCAGCCGGGTGGAGGCGGTGCGGGTGCTGGCCAGGGCCTGCGGCGCAGACGGCATGGTGGCCGGTCAGGTGCTGGACACCCTGTACGGCATCCAGACGGAGGAGCAGCTGAAGGCCATGTACCGGCTGAAAACCGGGGTTATGATCTCCGGTGCGGCGGAGCTGGGCTGCGTGGCGGCGGACATGCCTGCGGATATGCGGGCTCAGGCGGTGGAATTTGCCGACCGGCTGGGCCTGGCGTTCCAGATCCGGGACGATATGCTGGACGTGGTTGGCGATGAGCAGGTGTTCGGCAAGCCCATCGGCTCCGACAAGGAGGAGGGCAAGATCACCTATGTGGACGTGGACGGCCTGGAGGGCTGCGCCCGGGCGGTGGAAGCCTGCACCCGGAAGGCCAAGGACGCCGTGGCCCAGTGGCCGGACCATGATTTCCTGTTCGCCCTGGCGGACCAGCTGGTGGACCGGAACAAGTGAGGGAATATCCCATATAGCAAAACAAGCCTCCCGGGGAGATGCTCATTCCTCGGGAGGCTTGTTATTACTTTTTCTTGATCTGCGGCGGGGCGAACCGGGACACGTCCAGGCCCTCCAAGGCCAGCAGGCGGCGCTTCTTGTCCACCCCTCCGGCATAGCCGGTGAGGCTGCCGTCCGCGCCTATCACCCGGTGGCAGGGCACGATCAGGGAGATGGGATTGTGTCCCACCGCGCCGCCCACCGCCTGAGCGGACATATGGGGCAGCTCCAGCCGCTGAGCCAGCTGCCGGGCCAGGTCTCCGTAGGTGGTCGTCTCTCCGTAGGGGATTTCCTGCAGCAGGGACCACACCGCCATGCGAAATTCCGTTCCCGTCAGGTGCAGCGGCGGGGTAAAATGGGGCCGCCGTCCGGCAAAATACAGGTCCAGCCAACGGCCCGCCGCCGCCAGCACCGGGGTCTCCTGTTCCCGGGCCTGGGTCAGTCCCGGGGCAAAGTGCTTCTGCCCCACGAACCACAGACCTACCAGGCCCGCGTCATCTGCCGCCATGAGAATCTCCCCCAGGGGGGAGCGATATCGTCCGGTATAGAGCATGGGCTCAGTGCCGGGCCACGGGGTCCCAGTTCTCCTCATCCTCGCGGATGATCTGCAGATACTCGGTATAGTCCGATTCCACGGGGTTGCTCTTGGGGGCCTGGGCCTTATACTGCTCCAGCAGACGGCGGGACTTTTCCGGCGGCTGGACGGTACCGGCGCCGGCGATGCAGCCGCCGGGGCAGGCCATGCCCTCCAGCAGATAGCCGTCGTATTTCCCGGTGCGGGCCATGCGCAGCATCTGGCGGCACTCCCGCAGGCCCTCGGCATACACGGTCTTGACCTGGCGATCCGGCTCCAGCTTCTCGATGACTTTCTCCACCGCCTTGGCCACGCCGCCGCTGGCAGCAAAGCCCACGCCGGGGGCGGAGGCCTCGTACTGGGCCTGCTCGTCGGGGATCTGGGAGAAGTCGATGTTCTTGGCCTCGAACATACCCCGCAGCTCCTCAAAGGTCAGGACGAAGTCCACATCGCTGCGGATGCTGCGGCGGCTGGCTTCCAGCTTCTTGGCGGCGCAGGGGCCGATGAAAGCAATCTTGCAGTCGGGGTTCCGGCGCTTCTGGAGCCGGGCCGTCAGCACCATGGGCGTCATGGTCATGGAGATATACGGCGCAAAGCCCGGGAACTCCTTCTTGGCCATCACGGACCAGGCCGGGCAGCAGGACGTGGCCATAAAGGGCTGCTTCTCCGGCACCACCCGCAAAAACTCCTCCGCTTCCTCGATGGCGCACAGATCCGCGCCCACGGCCACCTCCTCCAGGCCTGCAAAGCCCAGCTCCTTCATGGCGGCCTTGATCTGGCCGGGGGTGACCTTTTCGCCGAACTGGCCCCAGAAGGCCGGGGCGATGATGGCAATGACCTTTGCTCCGCCCCGGATGGCGTGGATCAGCTGGAACAGCTGGCCCTTGTCCACAATGGCGCCGAAGGGGCAGTTCACCAGGCACATGCCGCAGTTGACGCACTTGTCATGGTTGATCTGGGCCCGGCCGTGGTCGTCCTTGCCGATGGCGTCCATGCCGCAGGCCTCCTGGCAGGGGCGGAAGAACTTGATGATGGCCTGATAGGAGCAGGCGGCCTTGCACTTGCCGCACTTGATGCACTTGGTCTGGTCGATCTGGGCCTGGCCGTGCTCAAAGTGGATGGCCCCCTTGGGACAGGCGTGGGAGCAGTGCCGGGCCAGGCAGCCCTGGCAGGCGTTGGTGACCTCATAGTGGGTGTCGGGACAGGCGTGGCAGGCGTATTTGATGATGTTGATCAGCGGGGGATCGTAGTACTTCTCGGCAATGGCGCTTTCCTCCACGCCGTCGGACAGCAGCGTATGCTCCGACACGTCCCGCAGGGGAAGGCCCATGGCCAGGCGGATCCGCTCGCCCACAATGGCCCGCTCCAGGAAGATGGACTCCCGGACGGTGCCCACCTCGCCGGGCATCAGCTCATAGGGCAGCTTTTCCATGCGGGTGTAGTAGTCTCCACCCTCATAGGCCAGCTTCGCCACCTCGGCGAACACCTTCTTGCGCATGTCGGTGATGGTGCACTGTAAGTTTCTCATGTTTTTGTTCCCTTTATCCTCGTTCAGAATCTGTTAAGAGCTGTTGTCGTTGGGGCAACAGCTTTATTTCAAAACTTATTATAATCGAAAGTGAAAAAAAAGACAATACCCCGGAAGATGATTTTTTTCGCGCACTGACAATTTTTTATCGCGCCAGCACAAAAAGCCCCCCGGCGGGATTTCCCGCCGGGGGGCCGGGACTGTCGAAAAAAACCGAAAATCTTCCTCCATCGGAAAGGAAGATAGTTACGAAAGAAACCCATCAGGGGTGTCTTTCGTTTGCAATCACAGGTTTTTCAGAACTTTTTAAGTTCTGAAAACCGCACGCAGCTTGTCAAAAAGACTTTTTTGACAAGCTGCGCCCCCGGCGGGATTTCCCACCGGGGGGCTGACTTATTTACGAGTCCCGGCACGTTACCGGGGCATCGGAGGGTCACTGGATCTGGATGGTGGAGTTCTTGGGCAGCTGCTTGTGCTCCTTCTTGGGGATGGACAGCTGCAGGATGCCGTTTTCAAACCTGGCGGCTACCTCACCGGCCTCCACATCCTCGCCCACATAGAAGCTGCGGCTGCAGGACCCGGCGTAGCGCTCCTGACGGATATACTTGCCCTTCTTGTCGGTTTCATCCTTATCCAGGCCCTTGGCCGCCTGGATGGTCAGATAACCGTTCTTCAGCTCCACATTGACCTCGTCCTTCTTGAAGCCCGGCAGGTCCACGTCCAGCTCATAGCTGTCCTCCGTCTCCCGCACGTCGGTCTTCATCAGGTTCTTACTATGCTTGCCGTACAGCGGATCGTGACGCTGGGGCATTACCATCATACCGAAAGGATCCGTAAAGAAATCATCAAACAGGTTCTCACCAAAAATGCTAGGCAACATAAGTCATACCTCCATTCAATTTCTGGGCGGCCTATGGGCCGCACCGCCGAACTTCTGTTACCGTTACATACAACGTTCTTCCGTTCCTCTAGGGGGCCTCTCGCGGTCCCTCTCTCAAGGAACAACTGTATCATAGCACAAATTTTAGCACTGTCAAGCGCCGAGTGCTAATGTTCACAAAGCATCTTATGTTTGTTCACAAAATATACGATTTTGCCCCGTCCGGGCCGGACGGGGCAAAAATTATCGGCATTTTTCTCCGGTGAGGACCTCCAGCGCCTGGGGGGTGTCCACGTCGGTAAGCTCCTGGGGCGGGGCCTCCACCAGCAGCAGCAGGTCCGGATGACGGCGGATCACGGCGCTGCCGCCGTGGTCTCCCTCCAGAGCCGTCAGCTCCGGAAACAGGCTGGCGGGGAACAGGCAGGGATTTCCCCGGACGCCGTCGTGGGCCAGGGCCGCCAGCCGGTCCGGGTGGCGGCGGAAGGCCTCCACCAGCCGCTCCACGCTGTCCCGCCGCAGCAGCGGCTGGTCCGACACCTGGAACATCACTCCGTCCATGTCCTGCATATGGGCCATGCCCAGGGCGATGGTGTGGCTGAGCCCCAGGTCCGGCCGGGGATTCTCCACCGGCAGAAAGCCCATCTCCCGGGCCAGATCCATGCCCCGGGGATACTGGGTCACCACCGCTACCCGGTCAAAGCACGCCGCCGGAACGGCCTCCAGCGCCCGGCGCAGCAGGGTCTTTCCCTCCACCCGGGCGTCCAGCTTATTGCTGCCGAAGCGGCGGGCGTTTCCCGCCGCCATAACGATGCAGCCGATCTTCATGGGCTTTCCCCCTTATCTTATCGTTCCTTCCAGGTCTCCGGCGACAGCATCACCAAGATGGGCATCAGCTCCAGGCGGCCCAGCAGCATCCACAGGATCATCCGGCTGAACACCGGCCAGGCGGTGTAGTCCGTGGTGGCGTACCCGGCGGTGGTCATAAACGACACGGTCTCAAAGGCGGCGTCCACCAGGGCGTCCCGGAACAGCAGCTTCCCCTGGATCACCAGGTTGGCGCAGATCAGCGCCGTGCCCAGAACCGTCATGGCGGCGTACAGCCGCAGCTCCTCGCAGCGGAGCATATCCCGCACCCGGCCCCGCACGGCGATGAACAGGATGGAGAAGTTGACGCCGGACAGGAACATGAAGATGGCCGCGATCCACGAGGTCAGCGGCGAGTGATACGCCGCGATGCTGGCGTTGCGGACGGAGAAGCCGCCGGTGGAGATGGTGGAAAACGCGTGATTCACCGCGTCGAACCAGCTCATGCCCGCCAGCCGCAAAGCCACCGTCTCCAGCACCGTCAGCCCGATGTACATGCTGTACAGCAGCTTGGCCGTGTCGCTGACCCGGGGCACCAGCTTGTCCTTGATGGGGCCCGGCAGCTCCGCCCGCATCAGATACACCGCACCCGCCCCGGAGGACCGGGGCAGCAGGGCCAGAAACAGCACCAGCACCCCCATGCCGCCCATCCACTGGGTCAGGCTGCGCCAGAACAGAATGCCCCCGGGCAGGGCCTCCACATTGGTCAGCAGGGTGCCCCTGTGGTGGTCAGCCCCGACGCCGCCTCAAACAGGGCGTCCAGATACCGGGGAATGGCGTCGCTGAACTTATACGGTGCGGCCCCGAACACGCACAGCACCACCCACACTAAAGCCGCCGAGATGTAGCCGTCCCGTCCCTGCGATTCCCGCTTCCGTGCCGGGACACGGGAACAGGCGATGCCCGCCGCGGCGCACAGGCCCGCCGCATACAGAAAGCTTTCCCAGCAGGGCTCCTGATAATACACCGCCACCAGCAGCGGCAGCACCATGCACCCGGCCTCCACCCACAGGGTATAGCCCAGGACCTTAATGACCAACGGATAATTCATGCCCTCTCTCCTTCACATTCTGAACCATTTTACGGCACAAAACACCAGTTTAATTATATGCTCCCCCTAAAATCCTGTCAAGCACGCCGGGAAAACTTCCTGTTGCATCCGGAGGAAAATCGTGCTACAATGTCAGAATCAAATGATGTACGGTATATTCGGAACGTTCTGACATTCTATTGGGAGGAATCATTTATGGCAGAAAGCGCAGTGAAACGAATCGGCGTGCTGACCAGCGGCGGCGACGCGCCGGGCATGAATGCGGCGGTGCGGTCCGTGGTGCGCTCGGCTCTGGACCGGGGCATCGAGTGCATTGGCATCCGCCGGGGCTGGTCCGGCCTCATCAACGGGGACTTTTACCGCATGGATTCCAGCAGCGTCAGCCGCATCATCAATCGCGGCGGCACCATTCTCTATACCGCCCGCAGCGAGGAGTTCCGCACGGCGGAGGGCCAGGCCAAGGCCGCCGGCGTGTGCAAACTGCTGGGGCTGGACGGCATCGTGGCCATCGGCGGCGACGGCACCTTCCGGGGCGCCCAGGAGCTCAGCAAATGCGGCGTGTCCGTGGTGGGCATCCCCGGCACCATCGACAACGACATTGTCTGCACCGAATACACCATCGGCTTCGACACCGCCGCCAACACGGCGGTGGAGTGCATCGACAAGCTGCGGGACACCATGCAGTCCCATGAGCGCTGCGCCGTGGTGGAGGTCATGGGCCGCCACGCCGGATATCTGGCCCTGTATGTGGGCGTAGCCGTGGGGGCCACGGCGGTGCTGGTGCCGGAGCGCCCCTATGATTTCCATTCCCAGGTGGCCGAAAAGATCCGCCACGCCCGCCTGAACGGCAAGACCAACTTCATGATTGTGGTGGCCGAGGGCGCAGCCAGCGCCGTGGACGTGGGCCGCCAGATCCAGGAGGAGCTGGCTCTGGATCCCCGGGTCACCATCCTGGGTCACATCCAGCGGGGCGGCAGCCCCACCGCCAAGGACCGGGTCATGGCCACCCGCATGGGCTATGAGGCCGTCCGGGTCCTGGCCGAGGGCAAGACCAACCGGGTCATCTGCACCAAGGACGACCAGATCATCGACCTGGATATCGACGAGGGCCTGGCCATGAAAAAGACCCTGAACTCCGAGGAGTTCAAGGTCATGACCGTTATGACGGGTATGTAACCGGAATAGGAAAAAAGGCGTGACCTGTGCGGTCACGCCTTTTTTTCATGTCATCCGTCATACACGCCCAGGATGACGATACCCGCCACCACCAGGGCGATCATGAGATAGTGCTTCAGGGACAGCTTCTCCTTCAGGAAGATCCGGCTCCACACCACCGACGCCACGCAGTAGGCGGAGATGATGGGGGCGGAGATGGCCACATGGGCCGTGTCGGACAGGGCGAAGATGTAGGCGAACTGCCCCGCCGTCTCGAAAGCTGCGCCGGCGTACTTGGGGGCCTCCTGCCGGGCGATGAGCTTCTGCCGGCGGATGAGCACCACATAGATAAAGCACACAATGCCCGCCAGCAGGAACGTCAGCTCATAGGCGCAGTTGGCGGCGCTGGCCGCATAGTCGGAGCACTCCTCCGCCGTGGCGAAAAGCCCCTGCGCCATCGCCTCGCCGGACAGCTTGTCCAGCACCCGGGAGTCGGCAAAGGTCCCCGCCGCGTCCAGCACGCAGTATGCAATGGGCAGCAGCAGAGCCAGGGCGGACTTGGCATAGCGGCGGTTGGCCGCCTCCTGCCGCCTCCGGCGCAGGTCCTCGTCCTCGTGGGCCTCCACCACACCCAGGCCGATCACGCCCACGCACACCAGGGCCGTGGCCACCAGCTGGGCGGGCACCAGCTCGCCTATGCCGCCGGTAAGCAGGCACAGCACCGCCACCAGCGCGCCGGAGGAGTTGCAGATGGGGGACGAGATGGACAGCTCGATATACCGCAGGCCCACATAGCCCATAGCCATGGACAGGATGTACAGCAGCGACACCGGCAGATAGGTCCAGATAACGTGCCAGGTCACCTGGGTGCCGCCGATGAAGATTTCATACGCCGCGTGCAGACCCATGACCACGCCCACCGCCGTGACCATCTTCAGGTGGCTGTATTTGTCGGTTTCCGACTGGCAGCCGATTTTGGAAAACAGGTCCGATCCGCTCCAGCACAGCAGAGCGATCAGGGAAAGCCAGAACCACATGTGATTTTTTCTCCTTTTACAATTTTACAATTACATTTCGATGATTCCTGCATCCAGCAGCTTCTGGATGCTCATGAGAATGCCCAGCTTGGCGTGGAACCAGGTGAGTCCCCCCTGGAAATACACCGCGTAGGGCGGGCGGATGGGCCCATCGGCGGACAGCTCGATGGACGCCCCCTGCACAAAGGCCCCGGCGGCCATAATGACCTCCGACTCATACCCGGGCATGGCCCAGGGCTCCGGGGTCACATAGCTGTCCACCGGCGCGGCGGACTGGATGCCCTTGCAGAAGGCCACCATGGCCTCCCGGCTGCCCAGCTCCACCGCCTGGATGATGTCCCGGCGGGTCTCGCCGCTGCCGGGCACCACCCGGAAGCCCAGCTTTTCATAGCAGGCGGCGGCAAACACCGCGCCCCGCACCGCCGAGGACACCACCGTGGGGGCCAGGAACAGCCCCTGGTAAAAGCTGGTCAGAAGCCCCAGATTGGCCCCTACCTCCCGGCCCAGGCCCGGGGCGCTGAGACGATAGGCGCACCGCTCGATGCAGGACTTTCTGCCGCAGATATAGCCGCCGGTGGGAGCCAGGCCGCCGCCCAGGTTCTTGATGAGACTGCCCACCACCATGTCGGCCCCCACGTTGGTGGGCTCCTGCGTCTCCACAAACTCGCCGTAGCAGTTATCCACCATGCACAGCACGTCCGGCTTGCACTCCTTACAGAAGGCAATGAGCTTTCCAATCTCCTCCACGGAATAGGAGGGCCTGGTGGCGTAGCCCTTGGACCGCTGGATGGTGATGAGCCTGGTCTTTTCGTTGATGGCGGCCCGGATGCCGTCATAGTCGAACCCGCCGTCCGGCAGCAGGTCCACCTGCCGGTACGAAACGCCGTACTCCTTCAGGGAGCAAGGGGAGGGCCGGATGCCGATGACCTCCTCCAGGGTGTCATAGGGTCCGCCCACCGGGCTGAGCAGCTCGTCCCCGGGCAGCAGGTTGGCTCCCAGGGCCAGGGCCAGAGCATGGGTGCCGCAGGTGATCTGGGGCCGCACCAGGGCCGCCTCGGCGCCGAAGCAGTCGGCATATACCCGCTCCAGGTTGTCCCGGCCCTCGTCGTCATAGCCGTAGCCGGTGGAGAGGTTGAAGTGGGTGGCGTTCACCCGGTTTTTCTGCATGGCGGCGATGACCTTGGCCTGGTTGAACTCCGCCACCTGGTCAATGTGCCGGAACTGGTCCGTCAGCCCCTCCAGCACCTCCTGGCCGAAGCGCAGCACCTGATCGCTGACGCCCAGCCGGTTATAAATGGAATTGGTATCCGTCATTTCTCCTCATTCCTTCCCATATCTTCTAAAATCTGCCGGGCCACCCGGTCCAGCACCTCGGGCTTGGACAGCACCAGGCCGCTTTCGCCGCTGCCCAGCACCAGCACCGTGTCCCCGGGCCGTATGTCGTAAAACTGCCGGGCCTCCTTGGGGATCACGATCTGTCCCCGCTCTCCCACCCGGGCCGTGCCAAAGATCCGGTGATTTTTCGGCTTGCCCAGAATGTGCTTTCCTCCGGCCATGCGCCCACCTCACAAATTCATACTTTTCACACAAATGTGACAGCTGACAGTATACCACATTTTTCCCCATTTGCAAGAGGGAAAAAACAGAACCGCCATTTATGAAAACGGCGGTTCTGTTTATCGTATTTCGGAAGATGTTACTGGATAGGCTCCAGAACGCCCAGGACCACATAGCGGACGTTCTTGAACTCGTAGGTGCAGGTGGACAGGGTGACGATATGACTGTCCGCCGAGGGGACGCCGGTGGTGGGGCGGAAGGTGGAATGGTTCACCATCTGCTGCAGGAACTCCTGGGTCAGCTGGAACTGATAGACGCTGCAGTCGGAATAGGCCACCTCGCCGTTGCCGTCGAGGATATAGCCCGAGGCGTCCACGATGACCCCGGCAAACAGATGCAGCTTATAGTTCTGCTGGGGGGTCAGCATGTAGAGGTAGGGATGCTGGTCATAGTAGGCCTGCTGCTTGTACTTCACCAGGTTGGAGAACATGGCCCCGGACGTCATATTGTGGCCGTAGATCAGGCTGTTCTGGTCGGAGAAGTCGGCGCTGTTGGCATAGTCCATGAAGATGCTGCCGTTGTCGTTCCAGGTGCCGTCCAGCAGGTGACGCAGATAGTAGTCGTTGTCGCTGCCCTGGACCACCGGGTAATTGATATGGGTATTGGCCCCGTAGATCCAGGCGATGACGTCGCCGTTGGTTTTCAGCAGCTCGTCAAACTGCACCGTGGGGCACTCCGGGTCGCCGCTGGGGTCCTGGGTCGGGTCGTTGTTATCGCTGTCGCCGGGAAGGGTCACAAAGCGGTTGGCCTCGGAAATGACCTTATCGCTGCGGTATTTTTCCAGATAGTAGCTGCCCACCTTGTAGGCGGCAAACAGGAACACGCCCACAAGCAGGGCGAGGATCACATAGTATACGGGCTTTTTCATGGCGGCGTCTCCTTTTGTGGGATGGCCCTATTCTATCAGCTTTTCCCCGGTATTGCAAGAACTTTGCATTTTTGGTATAATGACGCAAAAACACAGGGGAGGCACAGCAATGCTGATTTTTGACATGGACGGCACCCTCATTGATTCCAACGGGATCTGGCGGCAGGTGGACGAGGCGTTCCTGGCCAAGCGGGGGTATCCGTATACCCGGGAGTATTACGAGGGCGTGGCCCACACCATTTTTCCCATGGCCGCGAAATTCACCAAAGCCTATTGCCATCTGGAGGAGTCCGAGGAGGAGATCATGGCCGAGTGGATGCAGATGGCCGGGGACGCCTACGCCGTGCGGGTGCCCATCAAGCCCGGGGTCCGGGAATATCTGGACCGGTGCCGGGCGGCAGGGGAGCGGATGATCGTGCTGACCTCCAGCGTGCCGGAGCACTGCCGGGCCGCCCTGGGGCGACTGGGGCTGACGGAGTATTTCGAGCGCATCCTCTTTGCTCACGACCTGGGCATGGACAAGAAGGACCCGGAGACCTTCCGCCACGCGGCGGCGCTGATGGGCGTGACGCCGGAGGACTGCACCATGTATGACGACTCCGTGGCCGCCTGCCGGGCGGCCCGGGAGGCCGGAATGCAGGTGGTGGGGGTGTATGACGCCTTTTTCCACGTTTCCTGGCCGGAGATGCAGCAGGTGTGTCACCGGGTCATCCGCAGCTTTGAGGAGCTGCTGTAAGGCAGGGGGCTGCCGGGATAAGGGGGTATACACGACTGTTTTTCACCATTTTTCCGGAAAACAGTTGCCGGAATGGGGAAAATATACTATACTCTTGCTTTGACAGTGCCGCTGGCACAATTTACCGAAAACAGGACGATGGATATGAAAACAAGCGACTTTAACTATGAATTACCGCCGGAGCTGATCGCCCAGACGCCCATCCCCCAGCGGGACGCCTCCCGGCTGCTGGTGCTGGACAAGAACACCGGCGCATGGCAGCACCGGCATTTTTACGATCTTCCGGAGTATCTCCGGCCCGGCGACTGCCTGATCCTCAACAATTCCCGGGTGCTGCCGGCGCGTCTGCTGGGGCATCGGCAGCCCGGCGGCGGCGCCTGCGAAATTCTGCTGCTCATCGACCGGGGCGACAACGTGTGGGAGTGCCTTGTCCGTCCGGGAAAGAAGCTGCGGAAGGGCGCACGGGTGTCCTTCGGCGACGGAGAGCTGACGGCAGAGATCGTGGAGGAGCTGCCGGACGGCAACCGGCTGGTGCGGTTCGAATATGAGGGCATCTTTCTGGAGGTGCTGGAGCGGCTGGGCAAGATGCCCTTGCCGCCGTACATCAAGGAGGAGCTGCAGGATCAGGAACGCTACCAGACGGTGTACTCCAAGGTCAACGGCTCCGCAGCCGCCCCCACAGCGGGGCTGCACTTTACCCAGGAACTGCTGGATCAAGTATCCGCAATGGGTGTAAAGCTGGGGTACGTTACACTTCATGTGGGCCTGGGGACCTTCCGTCCGGTGAAGGAGGACGAGATCGAGGGCCACGAGATGCACAGCGAGTACTGCGTGATCCCCCAGGAGACGGCGGACCTGATCAATGAGACCAAGAAAAACGGCGGCCGGGTCATCTGCGTGGGCACCACCTCCTGCCGCACCATCGAAAGCTGGGCCGCGGAGGACGGCACCATGACGGCCAGCGCCGGATGGACGGATATCTTCATCTATCCTGGCTACCGGTTCAAGGTGCTGGACGGCCTGATCACCAATTTCCATCTGCCGGAGTCCACCCTGATCATGCTGGTGTCCGCCCTGGCGGGCCGGGAGCACGTCCTGGCGGCATATCAGGAGGCGGTAAAGGAGCGTTATCATTTTTTCAGCTTCGGCGACGCCATGTTCATTCAATAAGGAGAAGCTATGTTCAAAGTAATCAAAAAAGAGGGTCGGGCCCGGCGGGGTGAGTTCCGCTGCGCCCACGGCGGCACGGTGCAGACGCCGGTATTCATGAACGTGGGCACCCAGGCCGCCATCAAGGGCGGCGTGGACGCCTTCGACCTTCACGATCTGGGCTGCCAGATCGAGCTGTCCAACACCTATCACCTGCATCTGCGCCCCGGCGACGACGTGGTGCGGCAGATGGGCGGCCTGCACCGGTTCATGAACTGGGACGGCCCCATTCTCACGGACTCCGGCGGCTTCCAGGTGTTCTCCCTGGCCAGCCTGCGGAAGATCACCGAGGAGGGCGTCACCTTCGCCAGTCACCTGGACGGTCACCGGATCTTCATGGGCCCGGAGGAGAGTATGCGCATCCAGTCCAACCTGGGCTCGGATATCGCTATGGCCTTCGACGAGTGCGTGGAGAACCCGGCAGAGTACGATTATGCCAAGGCCAGCTGTGAGCGCACGCTCCGGTGGCTGGAGCGGTGCAAGGCGGAGCACGACCGGCTCAATGCTTTGCCCGATACCGTGAACCCCCGGCAGATGCTGTTCGGCATCAACCAGGGAGCGACCTATGAGGACCTGCGGGTCTGGCACATGCAGCAGATCGCCAAAATCGACTGCGACGGCTTCGCCATCGGCGGACTGGCGGTAGGGGAGCCCACGGAGGTCATGTATCAGATCATCGAGGCGGTGGAGCCCTATATGCCCGCCCACAAGCCCCGGTATCTCATGGGCGTGGGCACTCCCAGCAACATCATCGAGGGCGTGGCCCGCGGCGTGGACTTTTTCGACTGCGTCATGCCTGCCCGGAATGCCCGGCACGGGAAGCTCTTTACCTGGCAGGGAGCCATGAACATCAAGAACGCCAAGTACAAGCTGGATGACCGGCCCATCGATCCCGAATGCGACTGTCCGGTGTGCCGCCGGTTCAGCCGGGCCTACATCCGCCACCTGTTCGCGGCGGAGGAGATGCTGGCCATGCGCCTGGCGGTGATGCATAATCTGTACTTTTACAACAAGCTGGCCCAGCGCATCCGTGACAGCCTGGACGCCGGGTGCTTCGCGGACTTCCGCCGGGAGTACAGCGAAAAGCTCAGCGGAAGGATCTGACGGTTCTCTCTGAGCAAGATTTCCGAAAAAACTCGCCTGTCCCCCTTGCAAAAGGGGAGAGAGTTATTGTATAATAACGCTATATTCGTAAAGAAGGAGTTTTTGTCCCATGATTGAATTTGCCTATGCCGCCTCCATGGCCGGCGGTACCAACTCCGGCGGCGGTATGTCTTCTATCGTACTGATCATCCTGATGGTGGTTATTTTCTACTTCATGCTGATCCGTCCCGAGAGCAAGCGGAAAAAGCAGGCCGAGGAAATGCGCAGCTCCCTGCAAAAGGGCGACTGGCTGACCACCATCGGCGGCGTGTATGGCCGCATCGTGGCCATCACCGACCGCACCGTGGTCATCGAGACCAGCGAGGACCGGGTCCGCATCGAGTTCCTGAAGTCCGCCATCGGCTCCGTGGGTACCCTGGATGAGCAGGCCGCCGCCGCACAGCGGAGCAGCCGCAAGTCCAAGAAGGCCGCCGAGGCCGAGAAGGCTGCCGAGACTCCCGTGGAAGCTCCCGCCGAGGAGACCCCCGCCGAGACCGAGAACAGCGAGGACCAGGAGTAATTTCTTCGTCATAAAAAAACCTCCCCTGCATACGCTTAGAAAAAAGCGGCAAGGGGAGGTCTTTTTATGTCTGCACTGGGGGCTGTTCTGGGAAAACGGACCTGGCTGGGGGCGGGCGTTATCCTGCTGGCGGCGGCCGGAGGCTGCGCCCTGGGGGCGCTGCTGGTGGTGAAGGGCGTCCTGCCGGAGGGCGGCTCCCTGGCCTGGGGCTGCGGCTGCTGGGCGTTAGCTGCCTTTGCCGGAGGGCGGGTGGCCGTCCGGGGCAGGGGGGAGGGGACGCTGACGGCGGCTCTGGCCGCCGGTGCGGCGGCATACCTGCTGGCGTGGCTGGTGGGTGCGGCCATAGGCGACCCCACCTTCCGTACTGGCGGGCTGTACCTGACGGCTGCCATCTTCGGCGGTGCCGGTGCGGCGGGGCTGCTGGGAAGCAGACCCCGGAAGAAGCGCCGGGATGCCAGACCGCCGGTCCGAAAGTCTGTCCGGCGGAAATAGAGCCTCAAACCGGCATGGTCAAAATCACGAAAATACCTCCGGGACAAAAAAACACTTGACAGGCGGGGGTAAGGACTACACTCAGTCCCACTGGCAAGATATGGGGTTGCGGCCGCACCGCTGTGCCCATATCTTGCTTTTTTTGTCGCAGAGGGGATGATTTGTTCACCTGGTCTGTATGGTTTACATAATGCTGTTTACATAATCATTTAACATAACTCACAAACTTGTGGCCACTGCCGAAATAATCCTTGCACCGGCGGCCTTTTTGGCCTATATTAAAGGACATCCCTTTTGTTTGACTTATGGCTTCTATTTGCTCCGCTTGCCTCATAGGATCAGATGAGGTGAGTGTGCAAATGAAACTGTTTCCCGTAAGGACCCAAGCCCTGCGGCTTCCGGCGCTGGTACTGGTGTGTCTGCTGCTGGTGCTGGGGGCGGTGCTGGGCTTTGCCGTCTGCCGGGCCGTGCCCCAGCAGGACCGGCAGGAGCTCAGCGACTATCTGCATCAATATGCCCAGGCCACGGCGGAGGGCCAGGGGCCCTCGGCCTCGGCTCTCAGCGTGGCTGCCGCCTATTTCCGCTATCCGCTGGCGGCGGCGCTGCTGGGGCTGGCTGCGGCGGGACTGGTGCTGCTGCCGGTCCTGTCGGTGGCCCAGGGCTTTTTTCTGTCTTTTTCCATCGGCTGCTTTGCCCGGGCCCTGGGCCGGGGCGGCGTATACCTGGCCCTGGCGGCCTTCGGGCCCCGGTGTCTGTTTGTTCTGCCCTGCACCCTGCTTCTGACGGTGCAGGGTTTATCCGCCGCCGCCCGCCGCCGGGACGGCCAGAAGGTCCGCCTGACGGAGGGGGCCTACTGGCGCCGGGTGGGGCTGTGCGGCCTGGTGCTGCTGATAGGGGCCGCTCTGGAGCTGACCTTCGGCCCCCGGCTGCTGCAATGGGTCATCGCCCGCACACTATAGAAAGAGAGGAGGAGACGTGTATGCCCGACTATATCGCCCTGTACCGCACCTATCTGGAGCAGGAGAAGCACGCCTCCCCCAACACCGTCAGCGCCTACGTCCGGGACCTGACCCAGTTCCGGGCCTGGCTGCCCCAGGGCAGCGATCTGCGCCGGGTCAAGGCTGCCGTTGTGGAGGACTATCTGGCCCACCTGACGGAGCAGGGTCGTTCGGCGGCCACCGTCACCCGCAGCGCCGCCTCCATCAGGTCCTTTTACCATTACCTGGTGCTCTCCGGGGCCATGAAGGCCAGCCCCGCCAAGGGCGTGGCCGCCGCCAAGGTGGAGCGTAAATGTCCGGAGATCCTGACGGGCCGGGAAGTGGAGCTGTTTCTGGAGCAGCCCAAGTGCGTGGATGAGAAGGGCTATCGGGACCACGCCATGCTGGAGCTGATGTACGCCACCGGCGTCCGGGTGTCGGAGCTGATCGCTCTGAACGTGGAGAACGTGAATCTTCCGGCGGCGTTCCTGCGCTGCGGCGACGAGAAGCGGGAGCGCATCATTCCTCTGTACCCCCGGGCGGTGAAGGCCCTGCGGGATTATATCCAGGTCATCCGTCCCCGGCTGGCGGACCAGGGGGAGGCGGCGCTGTTTGTCAACATGAACGGCCAGCGCATGACCCGCCAGGGCTTCTGGAAGCTGGTGAAGCACTACCAGGCCAAGGCCGAGATCACCAAGGACATCACCCCCCACACCCTGCGCCACTCCTTTGCGGTGCATCTGCTGGAAAATGGGGCGGACCTGCGCTCCATTCAGGAGATGCTGGGCCACGCGGACATCTCCTCCACACAGATATACGCCCACATCATCAAGCAGCGCCTGCAGGACGTGTACCGCAAGGCGCACCCCCTGGCCTGACCGAACGATTTAACAGCGCAGCATTTTTGCTGCGCTGTAGCTTTTTGCAGCACTCATCCGGATCGCACATGGGAAAACCGGATGTGCCGTCCTCGCCGGAAGATCTGGTCGGCGACATTATCACGGAAACGAGAAAAGGCGTAGCACTCAGCTACGCCCTGGAGCAGGTTGCAGTATGAACTTTTTGGGAGATAAAAAAGCAGAGTGTCCATTACAGGATACTCAGATCCTATAAGGACACTCTGCATGAAAGTAGTGACTTGTTTTGATGCCAACCGCACACCCAAACTGACCTTTTGATAAATGGTTTGGGAATAATTAAAAGGTGCACACCCATTCGCATACCGCAGTGTTCAGTGGCTTAAAATAGAAATCTCAGCCATATTTTTGCTTGCCTGGATTCTCACAGTGCCTCCGATTGGAAATGTAATCATTGGAAAAACATGACCGAAATCTGCCCCAAAGATCACAGGGATGTTGGCTGGCACTTTATCATGGATAATGTCTGCGATTGTTTCAACAATCAATCCACAACTATCATCGAACCGTCCAAAGACAATGCCTTTGATTGTGTCCGCACCCTCGATCTGCAAAAGCGATTCCAGATTGCGGTCAAACTCATAGCAGAAATAGTCGCCCATGATATTATCATCTTCCAGAAACAGCACCTTATTACGGATGTCGGGCATATATGGGGTTCCTTGCAGCAGATTCAACGTACAAAGATTGCCGCCGATGATTGTCCCCTCACAAGTACCTTCTTGGATGGTGTGATATTTCGCCGCCGTTTCAGAGGGTGTAACCATGATGGGAGTATCTTTCATCACGCAATCGAAAAATGCTTTGCGGGTGTATTCAGCTTCTCGATCGAAGGCGAATGTGCCATAGTGTGGACCATGGTAAGTGACAAGCCCTGTTTTGGCATAGACAGCATTATGCAGGGCAGTGATATCAGAAAATCCGCAAAGGATCTTTGGGTTCTTCGCAATCAGATCATAGTCAAGATGACGCAGGAGCTGATTGCAATTAAAGCCACCCAGACAGGTAATGACCATCTTTACATTTGGGTCGAAAAATGCTTCATGGATGTCCTCAACCCGTGATGCGATACTGGAAGAATGGAACTTTCCAATCTCTCGGCTGTTCTTGGAAAAGGTAAGATTAAGCCCTTCTTTGCGCCAGAAGTCAACCGCATGATGAAGCACATCCTGTCTCACTTCTGTTAGATTTCTGGATGGCGCAACAACGCGTACTTCATCACCAAGTCTCAGCTTGCTTGCAATCATGCGATTAACTCCTTGTTAATTTCTTAAAAACTGGACACCAATCGTGATACCTATTGTATCAAAATTGGTGTCCAGTTATGGTCGGAGTGTAATTATAGGATTTCAGAAAACACAGATATATCAACGGTTTTCTGGCAGTCGGCAAGAGGTATTTATTCTAAAAATTCAAAATGACGAGAACAACGCCGCCCAACAGGACAACGGGCGGCATTGTCGTGTAAATCGCTAA
>OIWQ01001765.1_pt1 | contig 24656 bp, 21 predicted proteins | sample 1587571 | NCBI WGS metagenome assembly OIWQ01 (sample SAMEA3888910, study PRJEB22519) | human gut metagenome | biome: human gut; feature: human-associated habitat; material: faeces | place: Denmark | collected 2010 | reverse complement strand
TCGTCGTGGTCGTGATGATGGTGGCAGCACTCATCATGCTCATCGTGGTCGTGATGATGGTGGCAGCACTCGTCGTCGTCATCATCATCATCATCGTCGTCGTGGTGCTCGGCCATCACCGTCGCCAGCATGTCCTCGGCGAGGCTGTGGTCATCCTGCATCGCCGCGAGAATCGTCTCGCCGCTGATGTCGTCCCACGGGGTCGTGATGATGCGCGCCTTCGCGTTGTGCTCGCGCAGCAGCGCGACGACGGCCTCCAGCTTCTCCTGGCTCATGCCCTGCGTGCGGCTGAGCAGAATCGTGCCGGCGTATTCAATCTGGTTGAGGAAGAACTCGCCGAAGTTCTTGACGTACATGCGGCACTTGCCCGCGTCCGCGACGGTCACAAAGCTGCCCATCTCGGCCCCCGGGATGTCTTTTTCCACGCCCTCGACCGCGCGGATCACGTCGGAGAGCTTGCCCACGCCGCTCGGCTCGATCAGGATGCGATCCGGGTGATACTGGTCGATCACCTTGCGCAGCGCCTTGCCGAAGTCGCCCACCAGCGAGCAGCAGATGCAGCCGGAGTTCATCTCCGTCACCTCGATGCCGGCCTCCTTCATAAAGCCGCCGTCAATGCCGATCTCGCCGAATTCGTTTTCAATCAGAACGACCTTCTCGCCGGAAAGCGCCTCTTTAAGCAGTTTCTTGATCAGCGTCGTCTTGCCCGCGCCAAGAAAGCCGGAAAAAATATCAATTTTCGTCATGGTAAGCATCTCCTTATGGGTTTACATTTAAGGCTGCGGGAAAACGCCTGGGACGCTGTCCCAAGCCCTGCCAAGAGCCTGCGGTTCTTGGCACACCCGCCCGATTCCAAAAGCATATTGTACACCGTTTTTTCGGAAAATACAAGGATTTCAGCTGAAAAAACAAAGTTGGTCAAATTATGCTTGTTCTCTCTTTTTCGCTGTCCGCGTTCAGATTCGCGCCGCGCCGGTTTCCCGCGCCGCCTTCGCCACCGCCTCGGCGACCGCCGGGCCGACGCGCTTGTCAAACGCCTTGGGGATGATGTAATCCGCGCTCAGCTCGTCCTCGGCCACAAGCCCCGCAATCGCGTAGCTCGCCGCAACCTTCATCGCCTCGTTGATGTCCTTGGCGCGGCAATCGAGCGCGCCGCGGAAAATGCCGGGGAACGCCAGCACGTTGTTGATCTGGTTTTTGTAGTCGCTGCGGCCGCTGCCGACAACCGCCGCGCCCGCCGCCAGCGCCTCGTCCGGGTGGATTTCCGGAACGGGGTTCGCCATCGGGAACACGCACGCGCCCGTGTTCATGCTCGCGACCATCTCGCGCGTCACCACGCCCGGCGCGCTCACGCCGATGAACACATCCGCCCCGCGCATCGCGTCGGCCAGCGTGCCGGTGATGCGGCGCGGGTTTGTCCGGCGGCTCATCTCCTCGTGCGCCGGGTTCAGCCCCTCCATGCCCTCGCAGAGAATGCCGAACCGATCCACCATAATCAGGTCCTTCACGCCGAGGTTCATCAGGTGCTTGCCGATGGCCACGCCCGCGCTGCCCGCGCCGTTGATGACCACCTTCGCCGTCTCCATCGTCTTGCCGACGACCTTCAGCGCGTTGAGCAGCGCCGCCGCGACGACGACGGCCGTTCCGTGCTGATCGTCATGGAAGACGGGAATATCGCAGATTTCCTTCAGCCTGCGCTCGACTTCAAAGCAGCGCGGCGCAGCGATGTCTTCCAGATTGATGCCGCCGAAGCTGCCGGAAATCAGGTAGATCGTCCGCACCAGCTCGTCCACGTCCTTCGTGCGCACGCACAGGGGGAAGGCGTCCACGCCAGCGAATTCCTTGAAGAGCACGCACTTGCCTTCCATCCCCGGCATGCCCGCCTCCGGGCCGATATCGCCCAGACCGAGGATCGCCGAGCCGTCCGTGATGACGGCGACCATGTTCGCCCGCCGCGTGAGCAGATAGCTCTTTTCATAATCATCGCGAATCGCGAGGCACGGTTCGGCCACGCCCGGCGTATACGCGAGAGAGAGTTCTTCGCTGTTGGTGACATGGGCGCGCGGCGTGATTTCGATTTTTCCCTGCCACTCGTAGTGCTTTTTCAACGCTTCCTGCTTGATATCCATAAAAGAACGTCCTTTCTTGGGGCGCTGCCCCAAATATTCCCAACGTCCCCCATCATACTTGAATCGTCCAAAAAAATCAATCCCGTTCGGCAGGAAAAAAGCGTGAAACCATCGAAATGTTTGCAGGGTATGGTGTTTAGGAGGTTGTCTATGAAACTCACTCGCCAGCAGGTGCTCGATCTGCTCGTTCGCGCCGAGGCCGCCGGTCTTCTGCCCGCCGATGGGCCGACCTCGCTGTTCGTCGCCCAAAAGCGCGGGGCTCCCCTTCAGCTTGCGGTCGCCGCGGCGGATTCCAAAATCGTCGTCCGCCAGAGCCGCCTGCCCTTTTCGCGCCCCCTCGTCTTTTCCAGAGCGGAACTGGCGCACCCCTGATTCTACATTCGATTTTATAATTGGAGGTTCTTTCCATGAGCAATTTTGAATTTTACACGCCCACCCACGTCTATTTCGGCCGCGATACCCAGCGGCAGGTCGGCGATCTCGTCCGCGCGCAGGGCTGCAAAAAGGTTCTGGTTCATTTCGGCGGCCAGAGCGCGCGCCGCAGCGGCCTGCTCGATCAAATCGAAGCGTCCCTCGATGCGGCGGGCGTCGCGCACGTCCAGCTCGGCGGCGTCGTCCCCAATCCGCATCTGTCCCTCGTCTATCAGGGCATCGACCTGTGCAAAAAAGAGGGCGTTGATTTCATCCTCGCCGTCGGCGGCGGCAGCGTCATCGACTCCGCCAAGGCCATCGGCTACGGCCTGTGCATGGATGGCGACGTGTGGGATCTGTACGCTCATACGCGCAGGGCGGAGGGCTGCACGCCCATCGGCGTGGTGCTGACCATCGCCGCCTCCGGCAGCGAAATGAGCAATTCCTCCGTCATCACCAAGGAGGAAGGCGGCATCAAGCGCGGCTATAACGACGAAATCTGCCGCCCGAAGTTCGCCATTATGAACCCGGAGCTGACCATGACCCTGCCGGATTACCAGACCGCCTGCGGCTGCACCGATATCCTCATGCACACCATGGAGCGCTATTTCACGCAGGGCGATTCTCTGGAAATCACGGACAGCATCGCCGAGGGGCTTCTGCGCACCGTCATGGCGCAGGCCGTCATCCTCCGCGACGATCCCAAGAATTACGACGCGCGCGCCGAGGTCATGTGGGCGGGCAGTCTCTCCCATAACGGCCTGACCGGCTGCGGCCACAGCGAGAGCGACTTTGCCTCTCACCGTCTGGAGCACGAGCTGGGCGGCATGTTCGATGTGGCGCACGGCGCGGGTCTCGCCGCCGTCTGGGGAAGCTGGGCGCGCTATGTCTACAAGAACTGCCTGCCGCGCTTCGTCCGCTTCGCGCGCAACGTCACGGGCGTGGAGGCCGGCCTGTCCGATGAGGAAACCGCCCTTCGCGGCATCGAAAACATGGAGGATTTCTTCCGCTCCATCCACATGCCCACCAGCCTCAGCGAGCTGGGCGTTCATCCCACCGAGGCGCAGCTTTGCGAGCTGGCGCGCAAGTGCAAGATTGCCGTCGGCGGCCTGCTCGGTTCTGCCAAACGTCTGGATGAATCCGACATGCTGGCAATCTACAAGATGGCCAATCACTGATCTTTGTTCAAGTCTGTAAAACGTCAAGCTTTCGCTCACGCATGTATTTTTTCGCAATTTCCCATATAAATAAAGGGAAGCCGTTCCGCGCGGCTTCCCTTTTTAATGATTCGCTTAAAATTTATTCGCCCAGAATTCTCGCCTTGCTCAGCGGGAAGACCACGCAGCGCACATGTCCCTTGATCATCTTGCGCTCCAGCGCGCCGACCATCGGGCTGCGGCTGTCCTTGCTGTTGTTGCGGTTGTCGCCCATCACGAAGTAGTGCCCCTCCGGCACGGTGAACGGCCCGAAGTCCGTTTCGTTGGGCGTCATATCGAACTGCTGCTCGACGTGCTCGCCGTTCACATACAATTCGCCTTTTTTCAGCTCAATCGTTTCGCCCGGCAGGCCGATCACGCGCTTGACGCGATACATGCCGTCGTCCGTGTTCGGGTAATCGCAGATCACGATATCAAACCGCTCCGGGTCGCCCATCAGATAGTCAAACTTCGTCGCGATCATGAATTCATTGTTTTCCAGCGTATTGAGCATGGAGCTTCCGTCCACGCGAACCGGTTCAAAGATAAAGGTGCGAACGACAAACGCCAGCGCCGCCGCCACAACGAAAACCATCACCCATTCAAAAATCTCGCGCTTCAAGCTCTTTTTGGGCTTCTCCTTTTTCTTCTTGTCTTTCTTTTCCTGCTCCATGAAAAAATGCGCCTCGTTTCCTTGAATTTTTAATCCGTCTCGTTGGTGCCGCGAATCGGCTCTTTCGCGTGCTCAATCACCTTTTTCATGCGCTTGGTGAAATCCGCGCGATCCATCATCACAATGCGCCCGCAGCCCGAGCAGCGGATTTTGATGTCCGCGCCCACGCGGATCACCGTCCATTTGTCGCTGCCGCAGGGGTGGGTCTTGCGCATCTGCACCAAATCGCCCAACTGCAATTCGTCCATGCCTGCCGCCTCCTTTTGTGCGTCACCGCCCATTATAGCAGGGGCTTTTCCGCTTTTCAAGCATAAACCTCCGGCGGCAAAACCATTATATGCGCGTCGCGCCGAATTGTCAACTATATTTTGCTTTTTGCAAAATTTACCCGTCTCTCATTCCGGATCAATTCGGTGGATTCTCTCGCGCAGCCGCATCATCTTTTCGTCCGTCTGGTGGATCACGTCGGCACATTCCCGCAGCTCCCGCATGATGGCCTCGCTGTCCTCCACCTGCTTTTTATACTGCATATCGTGGTCGAGCGTCGCCCAGAAGTCCATCGCAATCGTGCGAATCTGGATTTCGCAGCGAACAGGCCGCACCTTGTCGCTGAAATACACCGGGATTTCGACAATCAGGTGATAGCTCCTGTATCCGTTGTCCTTCGGCACTTTGATGTAGTCCTTGACCGTGATGATCTGCACATCCTTCTGACGCGCCAGCATCCGTGCGATCTCGTAAATGTCGTCGATGTACGCGCACAGCACGCGAATCCCCGCGATGTCCGACAGGTGCTGCGTCATGTTGTCCACCGTCACCTCAAGCCCCATCTTCTTGAGCTTTCTCGCGATGGAGGACGGCTTTTTCAGCCTGCTTTCGATAAACTCGATCGGATTGCGCCGATAGCGCACCGTCATGTCCTTGGAAAGCACCTCCAGCTTGGTGCGCATCTCCAAAATCGCGCAATGATAGCGCATCATCGCTTCCTGATAGAGCGCCTCTTGGGCAAAAACGTGCTCGCTGTCGGATGGAATGATATCCGTATCAATGGCCGTCGGGCCCCTTAATTCGTTATTTCTCATGGCCTTGCTCACCTTTACAGGCATTGTCGCCCATTTTTTTGATACGATAATTGTAACATATTTTCACCTATCTGTCTATCCGCTCTTTCCTTCGGTCATTTCCCCATTTTTTGTGCGCGCCGCCCGCCTTTGCGGTTGACGGGGAAACAAAGGATTTGATAAAATGAAGATATCATCCTCTACTCAGATTTGAAAAGAGTGAAATCGGCTGCCGTGAACGGGCATTATCTGCTGGTCATGGGCGAAAACGGCGTTCAAAGTCTCAATACGCTTTCCAAAGAACTCACCATACTTTAACATCATTGTTCAGGAGGTACGGTTATGCTTTCATCTGATCCCCGTTACGGCAATTACCTGAAAATTTTGCAGGAGGAGCTCGTTCCGGCAACGGGCTGCACCGAGCCGATCGCCATCGCATACGGCGCGGCTAAGGCTCGCGAGCTTCTGGGCGTACTGCCAGAATCCGTTCTGGTGGAGGCCAGCGGCAACATCATCAAAAACGTCAAGAGCGTCGTCGTGCCCAACACCGACAGCCTCAAGGGCATCGAAGCGGCGGCTGCGGCCGGCATCGTCGCAGGCCAATCCGACAAAATTCTAGAGGTCATCAGCGAGGTAACGCCCACGCAGCGTGCCGAAATTCGCGTGTATCTGGCCGATCACCCCATCGTCGTCAAACCTGCTGAAGGCGACAAAGTCTTCGATATCTTGATCACCCTTCGCGCCGGAAACAATCATGTCAAGCTCCGCATTTCGGATTATCACACGCATATCGTCTATATCGAGAAAAACGGCGAAGTGCTGTTTCAGAGCGGCGAGGTGCTATCCGACAGCGCGCGTGACATGTTGACGGATCGCTCCTGCCTGTCCGTAGAAGGGGTGCTCGACTTCGCCTCCACCTGCAATTTGGAAGACGTTCGGGCACTGATCGAGCGCCAGATCGACTACAACTACGCCATCGCTGAAGAAGGCATGCGGCATAGCTGGGGCGCGAATATCGGCTCCGTGCTCAAGGAACATTACGGCGTCGGCATCTATTCCCGCGCCCGTTATATGGCCGCGGCAGGCTCTGACGCACGCATGAGCGGTTGCGAAATGCCGGTCATCATCGTCTCCGGCAGCGGCAATCAAGGCATCACTGCCTCCGTCCCGGTGGTGGAATATGCCAAGGAATTGAACGTCAGCCGCGACCAAATGGTGCGCGCCGTGCTTCTTTCCGACCTGCTGACCATCCATCTCAAAACCGGCATCGGCCGGCTGAGCGCCTATTGCGGCGCTGTCAGCGCGGGATGCAGCGCAGGCGCCGCCATCGCCTATCTCCACGGCGGCGGATTCCGCGAAATCGCGCATACGCTTGTCAATTCGCTGGCCATTGTCTCGGGCATGATCTGCGACGGTGCAAAAGCCTCCTGCGCGGCTAAAATCTCCGCCGCCGTGGATGCGGGTCTCGTCGGTTACAGCATGTTCCGCAGCGGACAGCAGTTCCGCGGCGGTGACGGCATCGTTACCAAAGGTGTGGAGGAAACCATTCGCAACATCGGCCGCCTCGGTCGGCTCGGCATGCGTGAAACCGATCGCGAGATCATCCGCATTATGACCAATCAGCCCGCCTCCGAGGAGGCCGATTGAAGCGTCTTATCGTTCGGCGCATCAGCAGATGATACGATTGCTTCGCATCGTAAACCTTCGTCACAGGCTAGGCATCAAAACACAGGCGCGCCCCCGGCAGAAGAATCTACGAATCCGCACCGCTGAAGTTTGGATTCATCATCTCAATGCCCGCATCATTCCATTTTCGCTTTATCGCCCTTGAGGAATATGCTATAATGGAATCGTATCATTTCACATGCCAAGGGAGAATCGTTTATGCCGCCGATTACCGTGATGATTAAGCCCGTATCCGGTGCCTGCAACATGCGGTGCCGTTATTGCTTCTATGCCGACGAAATGAAGCGCCGCGAGGTCGCCATATCCCCCCGCATGAGCGACGCGCTGCTCGACGTCACGGTGCGTCGCGTCATCCGTTCCGCCGATTCCGCCGTGCATTTTTTGTTTCAGGGGGGCGAACCCACGCTGATCGGCCTCCCTTTTTTTGAGCGGCTCGTTCAGCTTGGGCAAAAATAAAACACGCGCGCCCTTCGCATAACCAACGCGGTGCAGACCAACGGCTATGACCTTTCCGACGAAATGATCGCCTTCTTTGCCAAAGAACATTTTCTCGTCGGCGTTTCGCTGGATGGAACGGCGCAGACGCATGACCTGATGCGCCCCGACGCGGCGGGTCGCCCTACCGCGTCCGTCGTCCGCAAGACCATTGAGCGCCTGCGCGAGGCCGGCGTAAGCGTCAACGTGCTGTGCGTCGTCAACGGCGAAGTGGCCAGGCGTCCGTCCGAGGTCTTTGATGCGCTCGCTCCGTATGAATACATCCAATTCATCCCCTGCCTTGACGGCCTGGACGGGCAGACGCGGGATTACTCCCTGAGCAGCGAAGCCTATCTCGCCTTTCTGAAAGAAACCTTTGACCGCTATCATCTGGCTTACACCGAGGGACGCCCCGTCTCCATCCGCAATTTTGACAACTGGATCGCCATGCTCATGGGCATGCCGCCGGAAAACTGCGCGATGGTCGGGCGCTGCGGTCCGAGCCTCGTCATCGAAAGCGACGGAAGCGTCTATCCCTGCGATTTCTACGCGCTGGACGCTTGGAAGCTCGGCAGCATTTCCGACGATTCTCTCCGGCGAATGTTCACGGGTGAGCGGGAACAGGCTTTCCTCGCGGAATCTCTGCCCGTCCCCGCCGTCTGCCGCGCATGCCGCTGGTATTCCCTGTGCCGCAACGGCTGCAAGCGCGAACGTGTTCCCGAAACCGGACTGACCCGTTGGTGCGGCGTACACGCCGCCTTCTTTGAATATGCCTATCCCCGTATGCGGGAAATGGCTAAGGCGCTCCAAAAAACAAATTGAGCCTGCAAAGCGCTTGCTTTGCAGGCTCAATTTAGAAACGAAGCGGCGCAGGGGCTTACTCAGTCAACGATGGTCGGCTCAGCGCCTTCGGCGCGCTTGATCCAGTCAAGCAGGCGGCCGCGGAGCATCGCCTTGGCCTCGGCATAAGCCGGATCAGCGACGACGTTATTGAGCTGAACCGGGTCTACCCTGAGATCATACAGATAATCGTCGGCGTAAACGTCCGCCGCAGCGGCTTCGCCGCCGTTCACGCCCGGCGCATACACGGCATACAGGAAATCCGGCGTGCGGATGCAGCGGCCGCAGCGGCTTTCACTGATCTGCGCAAAGGCCTCGTTGACACGGTTCGGCGTATTGCCCGCCACAACGTCCGCGAGGTTTTCGCCGATCATCTTGTCGCCCACATCGACGCCCGCCAGCGCGAGAATCGTCTTGGGCAGGCTGGCCGTAGAGACGATCTGCTCCTCCACCTTTCCGCCCTTGAACGGGCCGCCCGCGATGACCAGCGGCACGCGCAGCGCCGCGTCGTGGCCGGAGCGCTTATAATCGTCATAGCCGTTGAGGTGGCCGTCGCGATTGCGGGTCTTGAAATGGGAACCGTGATCCGCGCCAAAGATGATGACCGTGTTTTCGTACAGCCCTTCCTTCTTCAGGCGGTCGATCACCTTGCCCAGATTTCGATCCAGCGCCGCGCACGCGCCCAGATAATCCGGATATTCCTCTTTGTAATCGCCGCCCAGCGCGGCCAAATCCGCGGGCGCTTCGTAATTCGCGTATTTTTCCTTCGAGCCGACCGGACCTTCGTAGTGCTTGTGGTCGTTCTGATGATGCGGCTCGATGTGGGAAATCGTCATAAAGAACGGCTTCTGCCCGTCATACTGGTCAAAGAATTCCAGCGCCAGATCCGTGATACAGTCCGCGCGGTAGCCCTTGAAGTCGATGCGGTTGTTGTTTTCGTCAAACACATACCCGTCGTAGCCGTTGGACGTAAATTCCAGCACGTCGCTGGCGCGCCAGAAGCCGGTGTAGCCGCCGCGCAGCTCCTTCGGAATCGCGGTGATCGTGTGATCGATCGTCGGCTTCTTCTCCAGTTCGCCGTCGCTGGCCAAATGCCATTTGCCGATATAGGCGGTCTCATAGCCCGCCTCCTCGATATAGCTGCCCAACGTCTTCACGTTGGCGGGCAGCATCACGTTGTTGCGGAAGCAGCCCGTCTCGGTGGGGTATTTTCCCGTCTGGAACAGCGCGCGGCAGGGGCCGCACACCGGCTGCGGGGAAAACGCCCATTCAAACTTCACACCTTCGCTCGCCAACTGGTCAAGGCGCGGCGTGATATCCAGCTTCTGGCCATAACAGCCGCAGGTATCGGCGCGCTGCTGATCCGTAAAGTAAAAGATGATATTCGGGCGATTAGCCATTTTTCTTTTTCCTCGCTTTCATCTTGTTAAATGCCACAGAGCCGATGACCAGCGCGGTCAGCGCAAGAAACGCGATGCAGAACGGGCTGGATACGAAGATGGAATAGCTGCCGCGCGAAACCATCAGCGCGCGGCGGAAGTTGGTCTCCGCCATCTTGCCAAGCACCAAACCCAGCAGAATCGGCACCGCCGGGAAATCAATCTTGCGCAGCAGCCACGCCACGGCGCAGAACACGAGCGCAACCAGCACGTCAAAGTAGCTCTTGTTGACGGAGAACGCGCCCGCAAAGCAGAACATAACGATGATCGGGGTCAAAATCTCCTGCGGAACGGAGACGACCTTGGCGAAGAGATTGGTCAGGAACTTGCCCTGCACGAACATGAATGCGTTGACCAGAATGAGGCCGAGCATGATGGCATACATGATATCGCCCTGCTCCGTGAAGAGGGACAGCCCCGGATTGAGGCCGTTGATCATCAGCGCGGACAGCATGATGGCCACGCAGCCGTCGCCCGGAATGCCCAGCGTCAGCAGCGGAATCAACGTCGCGCCGGTGACGGCGTTGTTGGCGGATTCCGCGGCGGCAATGCCCTCGACGGAACCCTTTCCGAATTCCTCCGGATGCTTGGACATGGAGCGCGCGCGGTCATAGCTGAACCACGAGGCCATGGATGCGCCGGTGCCCGGAATGATGCCGATGATGGTGCCGATGATGGAGGACACAAGCATCGGGCGCAGCATGCGCTTTTTTTCTTCCTTCGTGATATCCAGACCGTCTCCGATTTTGGACGTATCCAGAATCAGGCGGTCTTCCTTTTGCTCTGCCTTGGTCATCCCGGATAATTCTTTGCCGTGGAAACAGATCCTTCCTTCGTAAGGGTATTCACAGAGGAAGGTCTTTCCCAATGTGGATTTACCACACGCCACTGCGCCGGTGACACCAATGATCTGTCCCGGAGTGGCTGACAGATTGAAGTCCTCATAGATCTTCTCTCCGCCGGGATAAGCAAAGCTTACATGGGATACTTCCAGCGTTCCCGGCTCCTGTACCAGGCTATCGTCCTCATAAGTGGTTTCCTTCATCAGTGGCTTAATGCGCTTCCAGGAGACCTGGGCTTTATGTACTGCATTGAATAGCTTCGCGGCATGAGAAGATTTCACGGCTAACTTCAAAAAACAGGATAAAAACGTGGTAAAGGCTGCCACATCCCATATTTTCCAGCCGGTTCCAAGCACATTTCTGCTGCCGAAATACAGGATAAACAGTACGCCTGTCATGGAGATGATCCGGTACAGCGGGGGAAACGCGGTACTCCAGATATTGGCCTTCACAGCGGATTTCTCATAAGCGGTAAGGTTCGCTTCGTAGGCCTGCTTCCGCTCTTTTTCTCTGCCATAGACACGGTAAGTAACCGCATTGGTGGCTCTGTCCAGTGTTGCGGCACTTAAATCTCCGGACTTTTCCTTATAAGCAGCTCCGGTGCGTTGCACGTTACGCTTCATCTTCTCCGCCAGCACATAAGATACCGGTAAAAACAGCATGCCTAAGATTGCCAGCCGCCAGTCATAGAATAACAGCATTCCCACATATGCTGCCAGTGCCACACCGGTATCGAAGATCTCTGTGGTAAATTTCCGCATACCCTCCGCGCAGTCGTCCACATCCAGGATTGCCTTGGTCATCACATTTCCGACACCCTCTTCTTCCAGTTCGGCACGGCTTCTGTGCACCAGGCTGCGGTACAGGATCTCTTTCATGTCACGATTTACATTATTAGCAAATCGTCTGACATAAAAACGTTTGATATAACGGGAGATCTGCACAATGGCAATAGATATCACATATGCCGTCACCAGCACCAGCATATCTTGGTATCCTGCTTTCCCACCCAGAATGTCCACCAGGCATCCCGTCATCCGCCCCTCAAACCACGGTCCTGCCAGCAGTCCGAGGTTATAGATCAGACCGGAGATTGTTACCGCCAGCAGCACCGGCCACTGGGTTTTGAAATAATACAGGATCTGATCCTTTTTCACTGCCTCAGATATCTGTTTCATCCTCTCCTGCTCCTTCTTCCACACGTTTTTCCGCATTGACAAATCCTGTCCTTCTCACGTCACCCATCAATTCTGCTTCTTTCCGCAGCTCTACATAAAAAGATGTACTATTTTCTGATTTAGATAATAGTACATCTTTTTCATCTGTCAATGTATTGGCTCACTTGCGTTCATTATCTCAGGCCTTCAAAATCTCCGAAATGTTCCGCTGAATCCCTGCCGCCACATCCGGTTTATTCATGGAATAGACATGGATATGTTTTACGCCGTTGGCCAGCAGATCAATGATCTGATCGGTGGCATAGACGATGCCCGCCTGTTTCATGGCTTCCGGATTGTCTCCGAAGCGGTCTACGATATTCTTAAAGCGCTCCGGCACATTACAGCCGGACAGTTTTACGGCATTTCTCACCTGTACACCGCGGGTGATGGGCATGATGCCGGGAACGATGGGCACTGTAATCCCTGCCTCCCGCACACGGTACATAAAGTTGAAGAAGATATTGTTGTCGAAGAACATCTGGGTCGTCAGGTATTCGCAACCGGCATCCACCTTCGCCTTCAACCCCTGAATATCCGCATTTTTGTTAGCAGAATCGGGATGCACCTCCGGGTAGCAGGCACCTCCTACGCAGAAATCTCCGTTTTCCTTAATAAAACGCACCAGATCGGATGCATGGGAAAAATCCGTAAATACTTCTCCGTCGAAATCCTTTGGAATATCTCCTCTCAGAGCTAAAATATTCTCGATCCCTGCTGCCTGCATTTCTGTAAGAGCTACGCCGATACTGCTCCTGTCAGCACAGACACAGGTCAGATGCGCCACAGTAGGCACATTGTACTGCTTCTGAATCTCTCCTGCCAAAGCAATGGTATGTCCCTTGGTACTGCCACCGGCACCATACGTCACGCTCATATAAGCAGGCTGCAATGCCGCGATCCCCAGTGCTGCTGCCTCCACATTTCCGAAATCCGTGCTCTTCTTCGGAGGAAATACCTCAAAAGAGATCGTTGCGGTATCTTTATTCAAAATATCTCTGATCTTCATACAATTCTTCTCGCCTTTCCATCATCTACATACCTTCAGGCTGCGTAATTACCCTTTGTTTTCCCGCAAAAAGATAGGCAGGAAATCCTGTTTTTCCTCTTCCTTAGTCTCACTCTCCGCAATGACATTCCGGATATTCTGCATCCGCTTATCCAGTGCCGCACTCTGCTGCGCACAGTCATACAGCTCGTCCTTCAGGAACTTTGCCTGACTCTCCGGAATGTTTTTCTTATACTGCAGCTTGTGCTCCAGGCTCGCCCAGAAATCCATGGCTATCGTACGGAACTGTACCTCCACATAGACCAGCTTCTTCGTATTCTGTAAAAAGATCGGCACCTGCACGATCAGATGGAGGCTGCGGTAACCGCTCTCCTTAGGATTCTTTATATAATCCTTGCGCTCGATCAGGGTAATGTCATCCTGGCGCAAAAAGCTCTCCGCCAATTCATAAATATCATCCGGAAACGAACAGATGACCCGGACACCGGCGATATCACGGATATTCTCCTCAATGCCTTCCAGCGTCATGGGAATATTTTTCCGGCGGATCTTACGCAGAATACTGTCATACGATTTGACTCTGGTCTTGATCCCTTCGATGGGATTCCGATCGTATTCCAGGGAATACTCCTGATTCAATACTTTGAATTTCGTCTCCACCTCCATGATGGCGCACTGATAATACGACATCAGTTCATCCATGGGGCGCTTGTTTTTCTCAATCAGATCCAGAAATTGATCCGATAATAAATGCTGTTTGAAAAATTTTCCTCTGATGGTATCCATAATATAACTCACTCTTTTACTGTCTATTTTTTAATCAATGTCTTTTTATGATAATCTATGATAAATCATAGATTATCATAAAAAAAGCCTCCTTGCATACGGTATATTCATAGTATATACCATAGACAAGGCGGTATCAATCACTTCATAGTGAATCGATAGACTGCACCGAAAGACACCATATTTCGAGTTGAACATTTGTTCGATTTATGTTATAATGTTATTGTGTAATCGAAACGAAAGCGGATGCGATTTTCCGATTGTTAGATGCCCTCTAGTAATACAAAGGAGGGGATGCCCATGAATACAATGGAAGTACTTACTCTGTTGTTAGTTGTCTTTGCAGCTCTATCATACATCGACAGACATGGTGACGATAATAACAAAAAGAAATAGCATCCCACCGACCAAAGTGAATGCTATTTCTTTTCTAACATTTAACTGAGGGCAAATCGGAATTTTCACTTCCGACCACCTTTCTAAGTAGATTATACACTATGAGGGGTTGAGAAATCAATTCCTCTTTTCATTGAATCTTGATGATTTTATCGCATAAGCAAAACAGCTTAATACACTTTAGTCAAACGTGGTCGGCGCATTCGGATTCCGCAGTGCCTCAAAGCACATCAGTATCTGTTCCCTGGTGCATTTTTCCACCGCAAGATTTTCGGGGAGCGTGTCCTCATCAAAAAATGCAAGGCCGGCAAACTACAGAGAGCACAGGAGAAAACTTGTCCTATCTGAAATACGAGACTTACAATCTCCCCACAGCAATCGTATCCAATACTTTGGATTATGGAAAATTCGACATTCTGGATACCACACAGTATATGAAGAACACTTTGGGTGTATGGAAAGCCCTTGATTTTCAGTTTGATGCCATCTCCACCGGTTTTATCGTATCCAAAGAACAGACGCAGATGATCACGGATTTCTGCAGCGAGAATGCAGATAAATTCAAGGGACTTCCCTTAGAAACCTGTCTGGAGGTATTGGACGAATGAGCAGACCCAGAATTCAGATTACATTAATTGACCAAAAAGGAACAAAAGGCTGCCACAGGGGACATAAAATCGGCGATTCTTACGATTTTGACACAGAACGCGGTAACTTATGCCCCATGGCAATGCATGTGGCATTCCCTTATGTAGACATTCTCCGGTTCGGTGGAGAAATCCCCGGAAATCCGAAGGGAACCGCTATCTTTGCCTGCCCGGATGTGGATACGCTGAATGTTTTTAAATTCGAACGGATTGATGAAAAATAAGCGGCTCAGGCGGGTTCCGTTCAGGGTACCTTCTCCCTCTGCCACACTCATCAGCACAAAGAGCTTATCCTGCCAAGTCTCCACGCGATGCTCCACATCAATGCGGTACACGGTGTAGCAGGAGCACCTGATCAGCTGTTGAATGGCATCTTCCTTTTCTTCCGTGTGTACCACGCAGTGTCTGCATGCATCATAGCGATCCGGCCGGCAGAAATGTGCATTTATCCACAGAGCATAACTTTAGCGGAAAAAGCACCCTTCTGATAGGTAAACGTACTTGCACCGCCGCTTTTTTCTGCAATATGTTGGATAGACTGGATGCCGACGCCGTTTCCCTTTCGTTTGGAGGATTGAAAAACACCGTCCTTCTCCCTGATTTCGCCGTCATAGGCATTCTCCACTTCGATCAGAAGCAGCCGCTCGGCATGCAGATATGCAGTGATTTTGATCTGCCGTCTGTCTGGTGCAGTGCGGATACTGGCTTCGAGCGCATTTTCCAACAAGTTGGACAAGACCAGACACATGTTGATCTCATCGACCGGAAGAGTCTGCGGCAGATCGAGCTTTGCACAAAAGGGAATGTCTTCGCGCTTTGCCAGGGCACAATAATAGCCGATGACGCTATCTGCTGCATGGTTTTCGCAGAAGTGTATACCGAGATCCGGGATGCGGGAAATGTTTTTTTCAAGGTAGCTTTTCAATCTTTCCAGATCGCCGGTCTCAGCCAGTGCGGAAATTTGATTCAGTTGATGGCGCATATCATGCCGCGCCTGCCGCACTTCTTCGATGGCGGTTTTGAGATTCTCATAGCGTTGCTGCTGCAGGAAAAGAAGCTGGTTTTCCTGCTGTAATCTCGCGTTGCGGTTGAGACTGGTGGCCATTAGCAGGAAAATTGCGTTGAACCAGAGCAAAAGCAAAAGAAGTGCAATACTTATCACAATATATCCCTGCAATACACGACCGGTCCTGAGTGTCGTCTGATAGCGCGGGATCATAAAAAGGTTCAAAAAAATGAACACCAGCGGCAAAACCCAGAACACATACCATGTTTGCGCAAAATTATCATCCTCGACCATCACACGAACTGCATGGGTTGACGGATAGAACGCTGTCAGCACCAAAATCCAGCAAACAACATTATAAAATACACAGGCTGCAAGGCAGAACCACGGTTCGTCCGATGGCAGCTGCTTATGCAGAACAATCGCAGCACTGATAGCCCGGGACAAGCTGTTGATGCATGCAAATACTGCGCAGACAGTCAGTGCAATTGTTCCGGATTTCCAGAGGGAGATTTGGAGTGTTCCGGTATATAGCCCAATTGCAAGCAATGTGATCCCTGCCAGGGCAGATGCAGTGGACGCATGAAGCTGATAGCAGACGATCCCACCACCGATACATAATCCTGCCATCAGGGGGAGAATCCGGGCGGCAAGCTTTCCGGGAGACTGCTTCAGATAGGATTTTACAGGGAAATATGCAAGTAAAAGACCGGGGAGTACGACGGACAACTCCAGGATCGGACGCAGAATATCTTTCATCTCATACACCCCCTTGCAGCAGAAATTCCATAAATGCCTGCCTGGCAGGCTTCAAAAGTTCCTGGTTGACATATACGCGGCTGCCGTCGGTCATGCAGAAAGCGGCGGCCTGAAAATCAGCGGCATGTTCTAAATTGACAATCGTACCGCGGCCGCAGACAAAAAAGCGTGGATCTTTTTTCAGCGGCTCGGTAAATGCCTTAAAGCTTTGCCGCGTGGCAAGCGTTTTTCCGGCAGTTGTGCGAATGTTGATCATATGAGCAAAATGCTCGGCAAAAATAATGTCCCTATAGCGAAGGCGAACGTCGCTGCCACTGACTTTCACCGTCAGAATCGGCTCCGGACGCGGAAGTTTAGTGAGCATTTCAGCAAGCAGAGCGGCAAGTTCTCCCTCGGAAAAGGGCTTCACGAGGTAGTGAAATGCCCGCACCTGAAAGCCCTCCAGTGCATGATCGGTAGATGTTGTGGTGAAGATCAGAAAGCAGTCTGCATCCGTCTTCCGAAGTTCCTTTGCGGCATCCATGCCGCTTAATCCTTTCATGTAAATGTCCAGAAATGCCACAGTAAAGTGCCGTTCTTTTTCTGCTGCGAGAAAGCTCTCGCTGCTATCAAATTCTAAGATCTCCGTCTCTACACCGTACAAGCTCAGCTGTCGCTCAAGCCGCATTTTCAACAGCGCACGTTCGGTCTCGATATCATCCACTATTGCTATCCTCATATCGGACTGACTCCTTTGTAAAAAATTCCAGTGACTAAATTATATCATACCTGTCCAACACCGGCACAGTGAAAAACTCAGATTTCGTGACGGAATTAAGGGTTTCGTGCCAAACGGCTTGAAAAGCGTTTGCATATCCGTATACTGACAAGCAGAAAGCATCAATGACGGCAGAAAGGAGGGAGTGCTGTGTACCACATTGCCGTGCTGACAAATAGTGAAACACAGGAAGCCTTTTATATAGAGCAGCTTTCACGGTTCTGCTTTGAACGCGGTCTGTTTCCCAAAATGGACTGTTACCGTGGGCAGGAGTTGTTCTTTGATGTGGCGCGTGTAAATGCGCCAACCTGCACTGTGATCGCACTTCCGGGAGTAGAAGGGTTGAATGCGGTGGAGCATCTGCGGACGCTTTTTCCCGAAACACGCATCATCTGGTGCAGCGATCTGGATTTTTCCCTGCATGCATTTCGGCTGCGTGTAGACTATTTTCTGTTAGAGCCAATAACAGAAGAAGCGTTTCAGCAAGGACTTTCTACATGGTTAGATGGGAAAAAAACGTCTGCCTTATTCCGAACGGCTCACAACAAACATAACAATGAGGAGGATTATTGATGAACAAGAGAAAAAAGATTTATTCTGTATTTAGCTTTCTTCTGGCGGGAACACTGTGCCTGTCTATGGCGGCCTGCGGTGGAACGCCCACACCGGCAGAGGACGAAACAACATCTTCTGCACCGTTATCCGGTGCACTGCCCGTGAAGGCTTTACAACCCAAACACGTGGATGAAAACCCTTATATGGCAAAAAGTGATGCAAACATCCATCACGACGGCTACAACACCGACTCAACGGATGAAATTCTGCCGCTCGGCATCTATCCGGAAATCAATGTTTCCTTTGAGACAACGAACCCGAACGCCTCACCCGCGATTTACTTTGACAACTACGGTCACGCGGTCGTGCCACTGCTCGGCGGCATCGCCATCCGTGATCTGAATGCAACAGAGACGAAGACGCTCGGCTATTTTTCACCGATGCAACATGATGGCGGCGGTTACGTCATCCAGAGTTCCTACACATTCCTTGACTCTAAAAACCGTGTCGTCTGCCCGACGAGCAACAACCATGTACTGATACTGCGTACGACAGAGGAAGATGGCAGCGTCATTCCGGAATTTGAAAAGGTTCTGGATATCGATATCAAGGCAGCTGCTGAGACCGCGCTCGGCAAAGAGCTGACACAGAATCTTCTGTCCGTGGTCTTTGACTACGACGGAAACCTTTGGTTCGCCACCGGCGGCTTCCGAATCTATCCCGAGCGGCAGCAGCAGGGTGTTCTCGGCTACATTGCCCACACAGCGATAGAATCGATTCTGAATGGCGAACAAACCGATCTTTCAAAGGCTGTCTTTGTTTACGGGCTGCCCCTTGGCGAGGGCGCAGAAAACGGCATTGCTGCCTCCAAAGACGGTGCGGTCATTCTGACGAACCAGAACTGCTATCTGTTGCGCGCGGAAGAAGGTGTGAACGTTGTGTGGTGCACGCCATATGAGAGTGTCGGTGCGAAAGTCAGTCATGATGGCGATAAGACTACCGGCGGCGGACTTGCCTGGGGTGGCGGCTGCTCGCCCACACTGACACCAAACCTTGTACTGTTCACCGACAACGCAGACCCCGTTAAGCTTCTTGCGCTCGACATGAAGACCGGAGAGGTCGTAGCCAGCATGCCTGTTTTGGATGATCTGCCCGATGGGTATCAGGTGGCGGTTGAGAACTCTGCAATCGTTTATGACGACGGTGAAGGCACCGTCAGCACGATTGTCTGCAACTGGTTCGGCGCTGGTAACGCAGGTCTTGCCGACCCTGACAATGACTCTTCGATTCAGAGCTACGCCAACATTTATGACCAGAACTGGCTGATGAAGGGTAATGTTATGATCGCCCCGGGCGTTGAGCGGGTGGACACCCTAAAAACCGCCGATGGCTATGAAATGAAGAGCATCTGGAGCCGGAACGATTTGCGCGACACGGCGATCATGAAGCTCTCCACTGCAACAGGCTATATCTACGGTTACGTACAGGATTTGGATACCGGCATGTGGCAGTACATTATTTTGGACTTTGCAACAGGCGAAACCGTCTTCACGATGGATGTGTCCAACAAATACGGCTACAATAATATGGCCATCGGCATGTACACCGGCAGCAACGGAAATACGCTCTACTGCCCGACAGGCTATCTGGAACTGCTGCGTTTGCAGGATCGCTTTGTGTACCTGCCCGAGCTTCCGTACCGTGAGGTTGATCTGGATCAGGTGGCAAGAAATGTTCTTTCGCAGGATCAGTTTGAGCAGGATGGCGGTGAAGGTACGGTTGCAAGCTGGCACAACACCGCGACCATCTGCAACGTGCATCCCAACACCATGGTAGCCTTCCGCATGAACAACCTGTCCGGCAGTGCCTCCGATCTGACCCTCTACGCCTATGGTGCAGACGGCAAGCTGGAAAAGGTTGGCTCTGAACTGTGGTCGCTCACAGACGAGACCGGAGCAAATGTGACGGAGCTGACAGACGGCGTGCTCTATGAGCTGCGCGTGACCGTCTCCGACGGCGGTGATCTCGACCTGAACGAAACAGAAAAAGAAATCAAGCTATCTGTTGTACTTGGAAAATAAATCAGTTTGAAGATAAATCAGTTTTGAAGACAGCTATCATTTACCGGATTTTTATCTGCTGTAAACTTAGATCGTAGATGCGATGATCTGCATCCTGCCCTGTAATTCTACTTTGCCGTAGCCGTCGGGCAGGATCAGATGATCGCCCTTCTTTAAATGAGTACCATTCAGGGTGCCTTCGCCCTCTACCACGCTCATGAGAACAAAGGGCTTATCCTGCCAGGTCTCCACACGGTGTTCCACATCAATGCGGTATACGGTGTAGTAAGGGCACTGGATCAGCTGCTGAATGGCATCGTCCTTCTTCTCGGTATGCACCACACTGTTCTCTGCGGATTTTGCCGGAACGGTGATCACATCGATACTCTGTGCGATGTGCAACTGTCGGGGCTTGCCGTTGCTCAGTCTGTCATAATCATACACTCGGTAGGTAATATCGCTGCTCTGCTGGGTCTCTAAGAGAAGAGTTCCTCCCTTGATGGCATGCACGGTACCGGGATCGATCTGGATGAAATCCCCGGGCTTAATGGGAATCTCTCGGATGAATTCCTTCCATCTGCCCTCATGGATCATCCGCTTCAGTTCTTCCTTCGTCTTCGCATTGTGTCCGGCTACCAGCGTAGCATTCTCCTTGCAATCCAGGATGAACCAGCACTCGGTCTTACCCAGGGATCCGTTCTCATGAACCTTCGCATACGCATCATCCGGATGTACCTGAATGCTGAGATCGTCCTTCGCATCAATGATCTTGACCAGCAGAGGGAAACGATCCATTCCCGTGTTTCCGAACAGCTCGGGGTGCTTCTCCCACAGTTCTGACAGCTTCATTCCCTGAAAGGCTCCGTTTCTCACGGTACCATCTCCACTCGGATGGGCGCTGATGCCCCAGCACTCCCCGATGTCATCTCCCTCAATGGGGTAACCGAATTCTCTGTTCAGCCGGGTGCCGCCCCAGATATTGTGGGTACACACCGGATTTAAAAATATAATATCTTTATTCATGCTCCTGTTCCTGCTTTCTTTGAATCTGTCCGTGATACATTTTTATTTATACTAATAGCTCAACATTACGGTGCTGTCAATCATTTCGTGTTACCTTCTTCCCTCACCCCGGACACGATCACCGACACCAGATAGAACTCTGCCTTGTCTTCCGCATGGGTCTCCGTGATCTCCACACGTACCCGATGTTCCCCATAGGGCAGGTGCTCTGCCACCGTTGTCAGCTGCATTTTGTCTCCCCAGGTCTCATCGAAGGTTCCGTCCAACACGCACGCCGTCTCAGGGTTCTCATCCACCACTGCCGTGGCAATGGGTGCAGGTCCATCCTTCACTCGGCGGTATTGCACGGCGGCACCGGTCCCCCGGAAAGTGAACTCCAGATAAGCTCCTTTTTCCCCGGCGCTCCATCCGTTGCGGAAAATATCCGTGATATCTCTCTGCGGTGTCATATCTTCTTCAAAACCGCTCTTCTCCGGTGTGGAATTAAAATATTGTAGTCTCACGCAATGCTCATAGGCATTCTCTGTCAGCGGGGCCGGGAAAATTTCCTGCGGCTCTTGCGTTTTATCATGGATTACCTTTTCCAGGAAATTCGTGATCACAGATGCCATGAATTCATGACCAAGATCATTGGGATGGAGAAAATCTGCCGTAATCTTCTCTGCCGGCAGTCTTCCGGCCGCCACAGCGGGATAGATGCTGTTCTGCATACTGATGCAGGGCAGATCATAATGTCTCCCGATCTGCGCATGATAGTATGCAGCACTTTTACCGGTATCATAATAGACATTATGGATCAGCACCATTGCCGGTGCGCTCGCACTGCCATAAATCTGCCTCACCAGGCCTTCGTAGGTCTCGCAGAAATGCGGCGTACTGTGATCGTTCACGGAAAACTCTACAAATACCAGATCCGGCAGCCGCGGAAGCAGGTCTTCCTGTACTCTCGCCGCACCGAACTGGGAATTGGTAGCTCCGATTCCCGCATTCACGTAATCGAATTCCGTATTGGGGAACACTTTCCGAAGCCATGCAACGGTTCTTGCAGCATAGCATTGATCCGGCTCCGTCGCTGCGAATCCCTGCGTAATTGATCCGCCGATGAATCCCACCGTCAGTCTCTCCCCTTGGGCTGCCCGGCTCAGGAAATTTTTCAGTCTGCCCAGATTACCACGGTTTAAGATACCGGCCTCTTTATCAATAACATTTCCCGCACATTCTTCACATTTTAAATAGCTTTCCATCATACGCTGTCTCCAAAACCGCAAAGGACCCGCTCATCGCGGGTCCCTCGATTCTATCTTCTGCCTTCTTCTGTATCGCTTGTTGTGACCACGCTGTGTTCTTTGATATAGTCAACCACTTCATCGATGGTCGTAAACGCCAGCCCTACGTAGCTGTCTGCTGCGCCATAGTAAATGGCGATCCTGCCGCTCTCGGAATCATGAATGGTAGCGCAGGGGAAGCATACATTCGGTACGAATCCTCTCTCCTCATACCACTCTTCCGGTGTCAGCAGGAAGTTCTCACAACGATATTTTACGATGGACGGGTTGTCAATATCCAGGATTGCTCCACCGATGGAATAGACATAACCATTACAGGTTCCACTCACACCATGATAGAACAGCAGCCACCCTTCAGAGGTCTCAATGGGAGCTGCACCGCCACCGATCTTCAAGGACTCCCACCATTCGGAAGACTTTCCCATCACATGTCTGTGTTTGCCCCAAAATACCATATCGGGGCTCTCACTGACGAAAATATCACCGAAGGGCGTATGTCCACTGTCGGAAGGACGGGACAGCATCATGAAATTACCGTGTACTTTTCTGGGGAACAGTACGGCGTTACGGTTAAAGGGGAGGAACGGATTTTCAATTCTTACAAAAGTCTTAAAATCTGTCGTTTTCGCAATACCGATGGCTGCACCGTAAAAATCCTGACACCAGATGATGTAATAGGTATCTTCTACCTTCACCAGTCTGGGATCATAAGCGTAGATCGGCATAAAAGGCTTGCCTTCTTCATCTACAAACTGAATCTTATCTTTATCAAAATCCCAATGAATTGCATCTTTGCTGCGTCCCATGTAGATATAAGGAATACCGTTGACCTGTTCCCCACGGAACACGCCGATGAATTCATCACCGTAAGGCATTACGGCACTGTTGAAGATTCTGGCTACTCCTTCTACGGGATTTCTGCCAATAATAGGGTTCTCACTATATCTCCATACCGGTGCTCCGGTATGGCCTTCGGGTTTATCCTGCCAGGGTACATTAGGTACTGCAGGGCTGATCATCTTAACCTTGCTCATTCAGGTTACCTCATTTCTGTATTATTTATCTTGCTTCCTGTTTTAAGAACTCTTCATTTCTGCGGATGAGTTCACATCTCTGTGCCACACACTCCACGCTTCTTCCGGGATCGGAAGGGGTGTGGAATACATAATCCACAAGCTTATCTATGGTAGTCGTTGCCACATGCATGCGGGTATCGCTGGATGCATAGTAGATAAAGACTTCCCCCTTCTCATTCGCGATTGCGCCATTGGTAAATACTACGTTTGAAACATCTCCCACTCTCTCTTCCCCTCTGGGACCGATCAGCAGACCCGAAGGTTCTGCGATCACTTTTGCCGGATCTTTTAAGTCCGTGGCAAAGGCATAAATGACGTAACGTAAACCGGCTGCGGTATTACGTACTCCATGTGCGATATGTATCCAACCTCTGTCTGTTTTGATGGGGGTAGCGCCCGCACCGTTTTTGGCCTCGGTAATGGTGTGATATTTACGCAGACTGGTCATGCGCTCTTCGTCGATCACTGCATGAGTGATATCGTCACACAGTCCGAAACCGATTCCTCCGCCACTTCCGGTCTCGATGAAATCATCCATCGGTCTGGTGTAGAAGGCATATTTGCCATCCACGAATTCCGGATGCAGCACTACATTTCTCTGTTGGGGAGAACGAAGGGTCTTTAAATTCTCCAGTCTCTCCCAGTGCTTTAAGTCTTTGGTTCTTACAATGCCTGCAGCCGCTACTGCTGCGGACAGATCATTTACGGAGGTATCCTTGCTTTCGGAACAGAACACACCATAGATGTAACCATCTTCATGTTTGGTGAGACGCATGTCATAGACATTGGTCTCTTCCGGGCAGGTGTCATCTAACAGAATGGGATAATCCCAGAAACGGAATCCATCGACACCGTTGTCACTCTCCGCCACACCGAAGAAGGACTTTCTATCATTTCCCTCGATACGGGCTACCAGATAATACTTGCCGTTTAATTCAATAGCTCCGGAATTCATGACCGCATTGATCCCCAGACGCTCCATGAAATAGGGATTGGTCTTGGGATTAAGATCATATCTCCAGGTCAGGGGAATATGTTCTCTGGTCAGAACCGGATATTCATAACGGTCGTAAATACCGTTGTAGAAATCGGACTTTACATTTTTACGGGAAAGCAATTTCTCCTGCTTCTCTTTCTCTATGTAATAACGCTCTAACATCTCTTCATAACCTCCATGCACATTCTGCCGTTATGGTAAGGGCACTTCCAAGGCTCCACGATAGGACGGCCGGGATAGGGATTTCCTTCCGGATCCACTTCCCAGAACCATTCGGAACCGGGTCTCTTATCGATCACATGATCTCTGATAAATGCCCATTCCTTCTCTG